>ULTJ01028040.1_pt1 | contig 12861 bp, 14 predicted proteins | sample 1957491 | NCBI WGS metagenome assembly ULTJ01 (sample SAMEA4835731, study PRJEB28245) | human gut metagenome | biome: gut microbiome; material: fecal sample | place: Denmark | collected 2008 | reverse complement strand
ATCAATGATTATGGGAAATTAGAAACAAGTGGCGGACGACATCCAAGTTTATACGGTCTCAATCCTGAATCGGGTTATTTTATTGGAGTGGATATCAAAAAATTCGCAATCAACATCGGGCTCATTAATTTTAAAGGGGATATGGTAGAACTAAAAATGAACATCCCGTATAAATTTGAAAATACCCCAGAAGCGATGGAGGAGCTATGCAGACTGATTAACAATTTTACCAAAAAGGCGAATGCCAATAAAGAAAAGATATTAAATATATGTATCAATATCTCAGGACGTGTAAATCCGGAGTCAGGTTATAGTTTTAGTCAGTTCAATTTTTCTGAACGTCCCTTAGCAGAAATATTAACTGAAAAGATAGGGTATCCCGTATGTATTGATAATGATACGCGAGCCATGACGTATGGAGAATACCTTCAAGGATGTGTTAAAGGAGAAAAGAATATCATTTTTGTAAATGTCAGTTGGGGATTGGGTATAGGAATTATCATAGATGGTAAAATATATACAGGAAAATCCGGATTTTCCGGAGAATTTGGACATATCAATGCTTTTGATAACGAGATACTATGTCATTGTGGAAAAAAAGGTTGCCTTGAGACTGAAGCTTCCGGCTCAGCTTTACACCGGATTTTAATAGAACGTATCAAAAATGGAGAAAGCTCCATCTTATCCAATCGTATTGGTATAAAAGAAGCTCCACTTACCTTAGATGAAATTTTAGCAGCGGTAAACAAAGAGGATTTACTCTGCATAGAAATAGTGGAAGAAATCGGACAAAAATTAGGTAAACAAATTGCGGGATTAATCAATCTGTTTAATCCCGAATTGGTAATCATAGGAGGAACCTTATCAACGACTGGAGACTATATAACTCAACCAATAAAGACGGCTGTAAGAAAATACTCTCTAAATCTGGTAAATAAAGATTCAGCCATCATGGCATCCAAATTAAAAGATAAAGCGGGTGTCGTAGGTGCCTGTATGCTGGCACGTAGCCGAATGTTTGAAGGTTAAAGGTCCATCTCTAACATCTTATTCATGAAAGCTTCCGCTCCTTTAACATCTGATGGAGCGGGAGCCCATGAAGCTAAATCTTCTGGAGGAAGAGGAGAATAAGGTCCTTTCTTTATTTCAAAAATAACAGTCCCGGATTCCAAAACTATTATGCTATGCCATGTACCAGAAGGAATTTCTAAACCATATTTTCCTTCCAATGGATTAAGAAGCACTTTATCGGTGACATTACCTGACTCATCATAGAAGAAAACCCACATACTCCCCCTTAGCAACAAATACGTTTCCTCTTTATCCGCATGACGATGCGGAGGAAGGTACGTACCCGGCTCCAATGCATTCAACATACGATGAATAGGCTCGTCCATAGTAGTATGAAAATTATGATTCATACGTAAACGAGGACTCAACTTTGCCTGAGAGGTTACTTTATCGAGTAATTCTTCTGTAATAAGTTTCATTTTATTTCAATAATTGAGCAAACTTAGTAGACAATTCAGTCTTTTCAGCACAAATAGATAAGTTATTTCCTTCACTATCTACCAATATAGCAGCATTTTGTGATGCTAAAAATGATGTTGCATCTACTGTATCTTCTACAAAAAGACAACCGGGAAAAAGAGGCTCAAACACTTCTTTAGTCCGTCCATTCCACTTCTTAAAAGCGATTTGCATAGGGCAAAACGCAGTATATCCTGCCGCATTTAAACGTTGCATTAACTTACGTTCTGACTTGTACGCTGTATGCACAGCACACCAGCGATTCATATTATTATTGGTCATCATATTGTTGATTGCTTTTTCCATCCCTTTAATAAGTCTTTCACAAATAAAATCCAACCTATACTACCTACACCCGCAAGAAAAATAAATCCTATTAAAACCATAACCTTATTAGGTTTAGCTGCACGTAAAGGTACTGTTGCAGGTTGTACAACCGTATATACCGGTGTAATCTCCTGCACTTTCGCTTTTGCCATCTGCAATTGTTGGGAAACTTGCGTATACACATTATATGCCAAATTCATCTCATTTTGCAAACGTTCTTGCTCGGCACGATAACTTAACAAAATAATATTTTGATTAGCATCTACAAAGGTAGCATATTTTTTTTGAGCATCCGTATAATCAGTCTTCGCTTCTTTATAAAGTTTTTCAGTAAAAGCCAAATCATGGCGCGCTTTATTAGTACGGTAATCTGTAATATAGTTCTGCAAACAATGCATAACGGTATCCGTCAAAGAAGCGGATATCAAAGGATCTTGCATAGTTACAGACAAAGTAGTAACTCCTGTTTTCTTATCAATAGAAACAGAAATACGCTTACTCAGAGCATCAGCAACCCGAGCTTCATCTATTGTCAACTTGAAAGGATCAGCTTTACCCACCTTTTCCTCCGGTTTATCTTTAAACAAAGACAATGTCCAGCCTAAAGCTTTAAAGGGAGCAGACATCACAGCACTCCACCAAGGAGAACGCTGATACTTATCCAAATAGGCATACAAAGTTGTATCAATTTTGGCTTTCTGGTCTTTCACCTTTACATCAAACAACTCTAATAAAAAAGGCGTTGACTTAACAATATCAGGATAGAGTTCAGGAGACAAAGCATCTTCTCCTGAATTGCTTCCTAAATTAATTCCTGCCATAGCAGCTAAAGCACCCATACTTCCTCCGCCTGTTCGAGTGGCGCTCTCAGGTGCCAACATTACCTCAGTGGTGTATTCTTTCGGTATACTAAATGCAACCACTAAACCGATTAAAGCAGCAATACCACATGCTTTGAAAACCAAATTACGTTCTGCCCAAACTTTCTGTGCAAGTTCGATTAAATCTATTTCCTGTTCTTCCGGTTGTTGCGGAACTGTATTTTGTATTTTATCTTCGCTCATAGTTCTATTTTACTTAAAAAGGTTAACCATAGTAGCAACCATAGTAGCCAAAGAAGCTGCCGAAGTACCCATACCTATCATCTCGGCCGGACTCAACTTTTTGCTCGGATCTTTACTGGGAACAATAATCTCGCAACCTGGTTCAATCGCTTTTTTATTACCGGAACTCAAACGCGATACCGTACCATTCATATACACGACATAGGCTTTCCGTTTCTTTGCACCGGAGCCATAACCGCCAGCTTGGTTGATATAATAACGCATATCTTCACCTTCTCTGAACAATACTGTATTGGGATACATCACAGCACCATTAATTTTCACAGTACTTACATATTCAGGAATAAACAAAATATCTCCTTCACGTAATACCATATCATAATCAGACCCGGGATTTGCCAATGCTTTATCTAAACTGATACCAACAGTATATGTATTATTAATATCTGTATCAACCAATTTCATTGATATAGAATCTGCACCGGTTTTAAATTTAGCCATGCGCAAAGCATCTTCCTTACGACGTATTTCCTCTTCTGTCATTCTACGCATAAGACGTGCACCTTTCACATAGGCATCAGAAGTTACACCACCTGCCTTAGCAACTAAATCACTCAAACGTTCATTTTTTTTCGACAAAGCGTAACTTCCCGTAAACAAAGCCTCACCCATCACAATCACATTTTTCTGCTTGCGATAGGCCGGACTTTTACGAATATAGACTTCATCGAATGGCTGTAAATGAAAATCTTCACTGCCAGCACCCATAAGTAAACCATCTTTCAAATCAAAAGTAAAAGTCTGTCCAACGACATTACTATCATCACGACTTTTAGGATTTTTAATACGGCGGGATACATCTATTTTAGTTGTAGAGGCAGCTTCCAGCAATCCACCGGATTGAAGCACCAAATCCTCAATAGTCATATTATCAGAATAAAGATATGTACCGGGATTACCTACTTCACCATGAATAGTAATGGTTGCTTCTTCCTGTAAATCATGAATACTAGGTATATATAAGATATCATTCTTCTGTAAAGGAATATCAGCAACAATTCCTTTAAGCAAACCTTTCAAATCAATCTGTATTATTTCATGTGTCAAATCCTCGTTCTCCCGATTTATCACAGCACGATTCAAGAACGCATCACCACGTAGCCCCTCCGCTTTCTTTATTAACTCCTTTACAGTGCCTATATCACCATTCAATTGATATGAGCCTTCGCGATAAACAGCTCCTTTTACTTCTACACGATTTTCAAAACGTTCGAGGACAGAGTCTACTGTCAAAACATCACCATCATCTACACGGAACACAGAATAATCCATTTCATCCACATTGTATATTTGATGTTCACGACCACTTTTGCGCACTACCCGAATTGCCTTCTTATAGGCATCACCTGTGAAACCACCCGAATACTTTAATATAGTACCTATCGTTTCAGTAGGTTTCATTTCATAAAACATAGGACGTTTAACCTTACCAAGTATTTGTACCAAAGATTGATAGGGATTTACGATTATTACATCTCCATCCTGTAAACGAATATCATCTTTCATCTTACCTATCATGATGAAATCATATACATCCAAATCAGCAATAGTATTTCCATCACGCACAACCTTGATACTACGAAGACTACCGATTTTGTTTACTCCACCTGCACGATAAAGAGCATGAAAAACAGATGCAAAAGAAGATAAAGTATATGTACCAGGAGCAACAACTTCTCCCATCACATTCACTTGAATAGAACGAATTTCACCTAAAGTCAACTTAATTTGCGTATTAGGTGTGTTACCGGTTACACCCGCATATATCTTTGCAAATTCTTGTTTCAAATAGTTATTGGCTTCCTTTACAGTCTTTCCATTCAAATAGACAGGACCTAAATTATCCACCAATACACTACCTTCGGGAGAAATTATTTCACGAATAGTTGTTTGAGATGCTCCCCAAACATCAATAATCACCTCATCGCCAGGGCCTAAACGATAGTTAACCGGCGTAGCCATATTAACATTCGGTTCAAAAGTCAGATTTTCATTTTCAAATATATTATGACCAAAAATCTGTGTTGTACGATCTTTTTCTTCATCCAAATAACCGTATTCATTATCCTGATTAAACGACCAATCATTTTGCCCCATGGCTCTATTTTCATCAGGTATAGCGTCCACAGTACGTTGTCTTAAAGGTTTTCTTAGGCCTTTAATTTTTGAGACGTCTTGCTCGTCATTTTTTAGGTTCTTATTACGAATATTTTTATTTCTTTCGTCATAACTTTTTTGAGTACGCATACGAGATTGTGAAACAGAATTCTCATTTTGCATACTACCCGTCTTGTTACTATACTTGGCTTGTATTCTTTGAATTTGTTCCTTTGTCACTCCTTTTCTCATCAACTCAGTAGTCATCTGTTGCTGTGTCTTTCCCATCATCTGACCTTCCTTTACGAACTGAACAACTTGCTCGTCGGACATTTGCTGGGCGAATGCCACTCCTGACACTGTGAACATCAACAAACATAAAAGTATAAATCTGCGCATAAGTAAGATATTTGATTAATCTTTTAGTAATCTAGTAACGTTTTTAAATCGGCTACAAAGGTAACACATTATTTCATAATATACATTTATTTCATTGTGAAGTTTCGGAAAAAGAATTAATTCCTTCTCTCAATATCATTTGATTTTCCGCATAACTACCACGAAACAAAACGGCAATACGAGTATACACCTGTTCATAATTAGTATCTTCCAGTTTACATTTCATCACTTTGGAATGAACTGTCGTTTCAATACATAGAACCAACTCTTCACTCAGTAGATATGTAGCACCATTTCCCTCTATACTACATACCTCTAATATTAATTGACATACTTCGAGCATAGTCATTAAACATTGAAGTCCCCAAGGATAAACTTCACCCCAAACGAACAATCATCACTTTTTTTTATCTGATTCCATAGCATTTGGTATTGTCAAAGCCAATAGCTGAGTTCTGCAAGCCATTTTGTGGTATCTACTATAGTTTCATGGCACACCACCCTATCAGTAGATACAAGCATACATCAGTTTACATCATATTTCAAAGATAGCTCCACAACATTTAGAATACCTTCTATATATGTCCGAATAGCCTCTAAAAAACTTCCATTAACTCTGCACTTTTATAAGCAGCCACATGAAATACTAGTTGAGGATTAATCTCCCGGGAAATAGATTCCAGACGAGTGCGATTAGCCACATCAGCCATTTGCACTTCCACATCCAGACAATAAATACATTTATACTATGACAGGTGTCAAAAGCTATTATTTCATAAAGAATTTTGATAATAATGCGCAAACATAACATTAAAAAAAAAGTCAGAATATCTGCTATAAAAAGTATACTTGGATACTATACGAGAAGAAAGATATTTATAGTAATTCATAATATAATATGAAACGTCTGTTTTTGTTTAGTTAAGTTGCGAATATGCTTCTTTTCATTTAATTATCCAATTAATTTAAGAGAAAATATAACAATATCCAATTATAGCAACTGTTCTTCAAAAATAATTTTAAAAAATCAAACGATTATTTTTGCAAATTCAAATAAAAATGTACCTTTGCACCCCGTAAACGAAAATCGTTTGCCGCTATAGCTCAGTTGGTAGAGCAACGCATTCGTAACGCGTAGGTCGCCAGTTCAAGTCTGGCTAGCGGCTCTCTCAAAGACTGATATTTAAAGTACTAAATATCAGTCTTTTTACTTTCCTCTAAATAGTCTAAAACTATTAAAAAAAACGACACGATTTTCACCCGTGAAACAAAAAGGGTGTCGAAAAGGGTGTCGTAAACTTTAATAGTCATGGCAAAATTAGCATTAACAGTGTTGGCAGCAAGAAAGGCTGCAAATGGCATGTATCCAATCTTCGTGCGCATTGCAACAAAGAAAGAAAAGGCGTATATCAAAACCGTGTACGAAATCTCCGATTTAAGCCAGTGGTATAACGGTAAGGTCGTAGCAAGAGCAGACGCTACAATGATGAATAAACGCCTTTTATTTGAACTAAAGAAATACAGTAGCCGTGTGAATGAAATAGAAAACAATGACACATATACGGCATCTCAATTAAAACTAATAGTCATCCAAGCGGATAAAATTGCACAATCTACGTCTACATTTACGGACTTCTTTAGAAAGAGAATAGAGGATTTAAAAAAGGATGGACGGGAAAACTATGCAAAAATGCACGAAGAAACATTACGCATATTCCTGCTTTCAGAAGGTGAAGTGCCCTTTGTTATAATGAACCACATCACGGTAGAACACTTTGATACTTATATGAAAAGGAAGGGATATAGTGACGGAAATAGAAACATTCGGCTATCCCACATTAAAGCAAGGGTAAATGAAGCTATTAAATACGGGCTCATCAAATGCGAGAAGCATCCATTTGCTTATACTAAACTTCCGGCATCAACGCCCAAAGATTTAGATATAAGTATAACAGACTTTGTTAAAATCAAAAATGCAGATACAAGTGAAAGCAAACGACTGACTTTGGCTAAAGATATTTTTTTTACTTTCATTCTATACTGGCGGTATCAACCTTGCCGATATCGTTAAAATAGACTTTAGCGGGAACGAAATAAACTACACAAGGCAAAAGAGCAAAGAACATAAGCGAAAGGATAAAATAACACATATAAGCATTACCCAAGAAGCAAGAGAAATTATCAGCAAATACATCAGCACTAAAGGTATTTTAGACTTCGGATATAATTTTTCCTATGTAAATTTATGCAGGTACATCAATAGCTGTTTAAAGAGATTGGCTAAAGAACTGGGTATTAAAAGCAATATATCTTTTTATTCAGCCCGAAAGACATTTGCCCAATTTGCATCCGAAATAGCCATACCCTACCCAATCATAGAATACTGTTTAGGGCATTCTATCAAAACGGGAATTACTATAAATTCCTATGTTAAAGTAAAGCCACAGCAAGCGGATGCAGCAATAAAGCGAGTAATTGAGTATACGGAACATCCCGAAATGTTTGAAGACTTTATAAACCTAAGAAATCAAATGCAAATGATGATACTTTAAAACAATTCTTAATAATCAGAAAATATAAAGCCAAACGCTTGCATAATATACAATAGTATATTATCTTTGTAGGGTCAATTTAAAACGAATAATATTATGAATGAAAAAGAGTTCTTTGTAGACTTGCTAATGAAGAAAAAGGCAGAAATGAAAATGCTGGAATACATCTTTCATAGTGGTCGAAAAATCAGCGAAAGTAAAATGAATGCAGTTCTTGATAAAAAGAAGCAATTAGAAAAAGATATTGCAACGATTGAGGACGCTTTAGAGAAATTAGGAAAGAAAAAGTAACAATCATTCTCCCCCACGGGGGAGAATTTAAAGATAAGCAGAATGAATACTTTACAAAAAGAGCTGGAAGCCCTAAAGCAAATAATGAGTTCTGATAGCCCTACAAAGGTTGCAGACTTCCAAAAGAAAGTAGATGAGATAAACAAACTTTATCCATCTGAAAGTGATAGTGATACAATCGCAGACTTTGTTATGCAATGCTATGAAGAAATAGGAAACGATTTAAATCAAGTGAAAAACGAATTAACAGTACGTCAGCAACTTGCAGATATCAGCGGTTTTATTTCACTGTCCTACATCGCTAAAAATTATTTCGGGAAGTCCAAACAATGGCTTAACAACAAAATTAACGGCTGCATTGTTAATGGAAAGCCAAGCAAATTTACAGATGATGAAAAAGAGAAATTAAATCACGCCTTACATGATTTAAGCAAAAAAATAGGCTCAATTCGCGTTTCATAATGCGTTTTAAATTGACACCGCCCCGTAGTTTGAGCCGCTACGGGGTTTTTATTTATAGAAAAGCCCCAACCCTTGCGAGTTGAGGCAAACAACTTGTCGCTACAAGCACGCTTCTACCAGTTAAATAAGTTATAGCTAACACCAATACCGACATACCCGCCATGCGGGTAACCGTACCCTGCTTGTATCCCTATGCCAAATCGTTTCCGTTTCGCTTTCTCATGCACAAAGATGGTTTGTGTCCTATTATACAACTCTATGCTATCCAGTTTTGCAGAGTACCCCGATACCCATGCCGTATAGAGACTATCCCGGTAAACCTTTTGCGTGATTGCTATATAAACAAATACAGTATCACGTACCGTATCGCCCGGCAAAGGAACGGCATAAGGCATATAGCGTATAATAGTGTCACTGCTTGCAATCGGTGAGGGAATTCTCACCGTATCAGTTGAAAATACAGTGTCACGAACAATATTAGTTTCTATAACCTTATGCTTGGGCGCAAATAAGATGAAACAGGCAAGGCATAATATTATAATGTATGGTAATGCGTATTTCATAATGCGAGTATTTGTTTTTTCAAGTTATTTGCATCGTAGCTGACATGTACCCATGAAAAGCCTTTTTCATCAATCAATTGTTTAAAAGGCAAACCGAGTTCTTGAATGAGGTAAAATAGCCGCTTGTTTTCTTTAGGGCTTCCTGCCGTGATATCAGCCGCCATGCCTTTCATGTGGTCGCTCGTTTTTGACCCTCCCACCTTATTATTTAGCTTCTCACAACGGAAACCACTATTAACGGCAATTGGTTTGCCGTATGCTTCCCGTAGGGGGTCGAGCACATTTTCAACTAATGCCGTCAGATTGGTGGCATGTTCTTTTGTACATCTGTTATCAATGAAATACCTTTCCGCCGTATTGCTGCGGCAAAGTTCTGCAATTGTAAAATACTTCATGTCTTTTTTGTGTTTATTGATTTACTAACATTTTACCTCTTTTTGATAATTACCCAAAAACGGTACGTTTTTTATAAATTCTACCGAAACCACATGATAGATAAACGATACACATTTATATGTAGCGCTCCCTTTCCTGCATAGTTGTTTCCAGTTACGTAGTACATTCACGCCATAAAAATAGAAAACAGAATAAGTAACGAAAGAAACACACTGTAATGCACCGTCGGTGTTACCTTTTTGTTCTCCGATATAGTATATAGCGCTAACAGTAACAAAAAACGCCATTGCTTCAAGGATGCAACGAAACGCTTTTTTAAAACTGAATGTTTCGTTATTTACTAATAACCCAGCCATCAAACCAAATAAAAAGTTTATCGCGAATAAAGCAATAAGGCTCTTAATATCTCCGCTAATCGGGCTTAAGTAGGCGGCTACGCTCGTAACCAATCCCACGAATAAGTTTTTAATGTAATACATCATTTGGTTTTTGTTGTTTTTACTTTCACATTCTTAGACGGAGAATAAGCAGCAGCACGCAGATATTTATTTCGATAAACGTGCGGCACTGTTTTTGTTTCTAATTTAATCATACTATAATTCAATTAATGTTACATCTACACTGTCATTTGCATAATCTATTCCAAGAGTATTAACTACCATTGCTTTATTTAAGGAGTTCTCACTTATTACATCTATTGGAGATAACTTGTATTTCAGCGAATTTTTATAAATAACTTTCGGTGATTTATAATGCCTGTACATTTTATCTACAAGAAGCTGTTCCGGTAAATAATATTCACCATCAATACAGCTATACATACTTTTTAAATAATCAAATTTAGTACCCTTTTTGGTAGCTACATTTGAATATGATAATATGTTTTTAGAGTATGAGTTAACGAGTAATTTAACATCTTCAGCTTCGGTTACGTATTCATCACTAATGACATTACTATATACAATATCCTCACAATCATCTAGCTTATCCCCGAAAACATCATATACGTACTTTTTATCTGTATATTTAATACTAAGGTCTTTAAAATGACAATAAGAACAAAAACCAGTCCCCGGCACTGTAGTACCCTCAACGGTAGTTCCCATAGTATTAGGTCTGTATAACTCAAAAGATATATTCCCATATAAACAGAATTGTGGAATTTTTATTAAAACACCATCACTTGAATTTGAAAGATTTTCTTTGTAGCTAACTTGATTTGTTGGGGTATACCATGTATCGAATACCTTTTCTCCTTTTTTATTTCTGCGGACAATAAAAAACCTATCCCTCATCTTGCGTTTATCATATTCATCTTTTTCTATTCGTATCCATTCTACTGTATTAACATTTTGATAATAATAACAATTATTTTCTTCTTTCAGAGAAACGTTATAGTAACTATAATTATCTAGGTATTCGGAATATAACCGCCATTCCTCCCCATTATAATAATAATCTCCTATTTTTAATCTGCAATAAAACTTTGTATCTCCACAGTCGGATACTGTATCAATATTATATTCTAAATCAGAACTATCACTTTTAAAATTATCATCTGCAATATATGATTGAGATAGCTTGTAGTTAAAATTTATAATTATATACCCTCCATTAAGCAATAAAGAGTTTTCTTTCAAAAGGGTTAGAAATGAATAATCATACCCTACTGTAGGTCTACCATTCATTATGAATGTTAAATATGAGACCCAATCTAAAGAAGATGGAATCCCATTATCAGAAGTATAACTACTATTCTTTTGGAAAAATGCGCCACTACCTATGTACTTGATATTTACATCCGTAATTTCTTTATCCGCATTAGGTATGCCATCGGGATATACGCCGCTAACTTCCCTAGGTTTCCAATTTTCTTTAGACTTAAAATAAGCAGAAATAAAAGTAGTATCTCCTATGACCTCCTCGTAATATTTATTAGGGTCTTCATTCTGATTTATCAAATCCTCATCATCTATCAATACAGGACATAATTCATCAACGGAATTAGTACTTGCCACTACTGACACCTTATTATATACATTGTCAAGAGATATAGAACCGTTACCGCTCGCAATGCCAATATCTAGAACATTCTTATTTTCCAAAGTAAGTTTCTTCCATCCATTAAGAGCGGATACAGCCCGATGATATTGGTAACATTCGGTATATCCTTTTTTAATACATTCATAGTCCACTATATAATATGAATCTTTCCACTGAAACATACTCATACCTAAATAGCCCACAAGGGATGAAAGTACATCTTTACAAGTCATAGGCTCACCTAGTTCGTCAAAGAAATTATGCTCATTTATGTATAAGCTTTCCAAGATACAATCAGTGTCAAAATAACTAACCTTATTGCATTCCTGCACACGCAATTTATCTATACTTTTTTGTGGGTCAGCCTTATTTATTATGTGCATCATAATGTCATAGAACGAACAAAAAGACGCATTTTCTCCAATGTATGAATATTTTATATTTTCAAGACAAGCAATAGTGTCTATCGCCTCTATATCCACTGAATCAACAGAAATATAGTCACTTGAATACACATTAGGCATTACGTATCCTGCCCACTCCACTTTATTGTTGGCACTATCTATAAGGACTATTTTAACGCCTTGTGCCTCTCCTGTATATAAGTCCATTAACATTTCACGTGTTAGAATACGGCAAACGGAATTAGACATCTTAAGCGGTTTAAACAACGTGTCGGCTTCCCATTCAGTTGTAAATGGGACGCTCGATAAAGTAAGTTCTTTGGGACTGTCTACATCATTCTTTGTATATATTTCCACTCTATATGGAGTGCTATTTCTACTTTTGAAATCTGCGTAATATGCCAAGTTCATCGTACTTTGCTTTTTTGATTGTTATAATTTGAAATAACCCCTACTAAATCCTTAGCCCTTATCTTAAATTCTACCTCACCGCCCCTATTGCCTACGGTCGCTGCATTACCACCGTCAAGCAACCTGAATAGATTACCCTGCTGTCTGCCGTTCAGTATCATTTCTCCTGCATTCACCCGGGCTAAATTCATATCGCCAAAGGTTGAGCCGCCCTCTATAATACCACCATTGGCAAAAGCGGGCATACTGGCAAATAAAGCGA
>ULTJ01003939.1_pt1 | contig 12979 bp, 16 predicted proteins | sample 1957491 | NCBI WGS metagenome assembly ULTJ01 (sample SAMEA4835731, study PRJEB28245) | human gut metagenome | biome: gut microbiome; material: fecal sample | place: Denmark | collected 2008 | reverse complement strand
GGCGGGAGTTTTGCGAGGAGAATAATTATCCTTCGTTGGATTTATTTAGAGGCATGGCTAAAAACATAGCTCCCTACGGGATATACGTGGATCGTGATCTAATTGAGCTTCACAATAAAACAAACGTAGGTGTGATAGGTAATACCGTGGCGTATTTGAGTTATGACGATAACACGAGGGTGCATAAGGTGATCTTGATGCACGGGGGCAAGGCCAAGATAGAGGCCGGGAACTACTCCGTGATATTGCTTGTCAATATCGGGGGATGCGAGGTGGAGATTATTAACGACGGAACGGCAAGGATATTATGTTAGGGGATCTATATATTAACGGGAATGACGCATGGGGCACGTATCGTGTCGCCATGGGAGAGGGTTTTATCCAGACCTTGCTAACCCCAGCGGGAAACAAGGATTTCATAGAGAACGAGAGCCGGTTGGAAAACGGGAAGAGGGTCGTGTTCAATAATCCCAAGGTGGCTAGCCGGGATCTTACCCTTACGTTCAATATACACGGGGATACGCAAGAGGAATATATGCTGAATTATAAGGCGTTCGTGACTGTCCTTCAACAAGGCAAGGTCGTATTGCGTGTTCCGGATCTTGATATGACATTTACCCTTGTCCATAAGAGATCATCAAGCTTCGCCTTGGATCGGAACAGGTTGAATAGTAGGCTATCCGTTAAGTTCGAGGAACCTGACCCAACGTCAAGGGGATAAGTGAAGAGCCGTCCGGCCCTTATTGGCTAGACGGCTCTTCGTCCTATTGCGCTAAAAGATGCGTATTTAAAGATCGGAGGTCGAATCTTCCCGGCTTTGACCTCCCGTTGTTGTATACCGACACGGTCATATGTGGCTTGGGCTTGGTGCCGCTAAATCCGCAAGCCCTCTCCAGCTCGTCGATAAGCCTCTCCATTTTCAAGGATTGCCGGTTGAATCGCTCCATCGCCTTCTTGTCCCTTTGGGACGTTAAAAGCATTTCGTTTAGTATCGTGTTTATGTCTTTCATACGTTGTTCCTCATGAATTTAATGTTATACGAAAAGGCGTAATATTGGTCATACGTCATTAAATAATGGATTAATTAGCCTTCCCTTTTTCTATGAGTGGCATTATCCCATGTATCTTTAATTCCTCATACAGAAATAGACGTCCCTTTTGTGTCCATTCCGTATTGAGGCTAACATCGGGATTCCCGTTTGTGTGAGTGTAGTTGTGGGTGACGCTGTGAACATACCCTTTATTCAAGTATTTACCGTACAAAATCCATTGGTTGCGAACCTTGTGCTGTATGCCAAGATCACGAAGTAAGGCGTTGAACCTTCTTGCGCTCATCCCGTAATCTTGCGCTATCTGGGTGACCAGTACTGTTTGCTTGCTTTGCAAGATAACACGGGTGTACTCGCTTTGCTTCTGTAGCTCTACGTTCTCCGCTCTCAATTCCGTTATCTCCTCTTGCTTTTGCTCTATCCTCTTCTGTTGCTCCTCTATTTGCATCTGTTGTTGTGCGGCTAGCATTAGGGCCTCGCCGTAGGATTGAGGCACCGGGTATTGGTGTTGAATGTAGTAACCTCCTGTTTTGCGAATGGTTGGTAGAACATCTTTTGTAACCCAATTTTTATAAGACTTAGCGTCTGGTCTTTTGCTTGATAGAATTAAGGCATAAAGGCCGCTTTCATTAACGTAAGTCATTGATTGCAATCCTCCTTTTGTAAGGGTGTCACGTTTCGTTACATCCTCTATATCGACATGATCTTGTACCGCTTTTCTTCCATTTGAGTAACCGAGTTGATTACATACATCAGATGCGCAGAAAAGCGGATTCCCGTTTTCGTCTGTTATAACACGGATATCCCCAAACAATGGAGAGTTGAATACTTGAACTTCGCTCGTCTCGTGAGCTAACGTTACTTGTACGGTACTATTATTCCCGTTCAAATAAAATCCATCGGAGTTTCGCATTACGCAATGAATTTATTTGTAAAACAAAAAAGGCAGGCCAGTGTCCTAAAGCTGCGAAACTCCTTTATGCGCCACACTGTGGGATAAAGCTTAGACACTGCCTGCCTATATATTTTCAGTATATAAGAGTCAAATAAAAATGCACAATGATATATGCCCATAAAAAAGTTTCGCATCGCAAAGATGCCAACAAATTCCGACATACGCAATAATTCTACTATATTTTTCATATTCAATCAATCATTTAATAGTTCACAGGTTATCATAGTTAAGGTTTTTGGGGTCATTCATCCTAATCTGGATAATAGATGATTGTTTATATCCGGAGTTATATTTTGGGTGATGAAATTGTACGCCTTGCTTACGTCTTTCTTGAAATTAGGATCAGAGTCATATTCCTTGACAAGATCTTTCACGTTGTTGGAAAGGGTGGAATGTTGTCTCATGTGTAGGATGTTCGCTATCTTATCACGTAATCCGCTTTTCATTTTCTTGCCCGCCAACTTTTTGGGGCAATACAACAAGATTATCACAAACAGGAACTTCTTGCGATCATTCACGGTCATTTTGGACTTGCAATAGATGGATTGGAAAGCCTCATACATTGCGTCTATCTTAGACATGTCCGTATATAAAGGCTCGCTGAATACATCTTCCTTTCTCTCAAGTTCGTCCATGTTGTTATATATGCGTGACAATTCCTTCACCCCGGACACGATGGTACTCTTTAGGTCAAAAAGACCGTGGATGAACTCCCGTCCTCTTTCCGTCCATACGGTTTGCATCGCCGTTCCGGGCGTTCCGTCACGCTGGACGTATGGATATGTCCTTGTTCTCGTGTAGTCCTCGTCTTGATACTTGTGTGTCAATAGCCATTGACCACCTTGCTTGTATTGTACGCCCATCTCTCTCAGCTTTTGGTTCAATGTGACGGCGCTCATTCCTAACTCCTTGGCGATCTGGTTGGTGTTATACGTGCTGGTGCTTTGCAATACCTTCTCGTAGTAATTGACCTTTGGGGCAGCGGCTTGAAGTTCCTCGCTTTGAAGGGCGGTTTGTTGCTCTAGGTTGGCGATCCGCTCCTCACGTCTCCTCAATGCGTCTTGAGCGACTAGAAGAGCACGTGCCATAAGTTCCTCAGGAGTATCTTCCGGTTTGGATATCATGTAGCCTCCGGTTTTCCGGATAGAAGGTAAGACTTCATCACATACCCAATCTTGAAATTTTTCGGCATCTGGTAATTTTGATTTCATTGTCAAACGATACACTTCTCCTTCTTTGCCATACTTCATTTCCTGCATAACCGTTGCTCCGTACTGGTTTACAGTGGGGGTCGGTAAAATGGCGACCCCCTTACAATGCTGTGAAACAGCGTCAGCTGGTCTACTATAACCAAGTGCCTTTGCTACATCTGCCAAGCAAAACAACGGCTCTCCATTCTCATTCATCGCAATTCTTACTTGTCCGAACTGCTCATTTTGGAAAATTCGAATATTATTCATAACTTTGTGCAGTTATAAAGGTTAATATTATCCTCATTGGTAGCTCGGTCAAGCACTACCTTTGAGGATTTTATTTTGACCGAAGTGGTAGCCGGGGACTCGAACCCCGAAGTATGCCGTCCTACCTTGCCCTTTCAGTCTCGCTTGACAAGAAAAAGCAAAGGGCACAGATTGAAGTTGCCTATTGTGACGGTCTGCAACTGGAATCAATGCCCTTAAATATCTTCTTTCGCTACCGTCACATGAGCGATCATTTTCATATCACAAAATTATATATGACAAAATCCGTGGCCTATTTTTTCAAGGCTCGAAACACCACAATGGAGCTATTGTTGTAAAATCCCTCCGGCCGTATTACCGGAGGGGCATCTACTTCCGATCCTCTCCCCGTCGTTCGAGTTATCCCGCAAGCCTGCAAGTCATGTCGCTAATTACGCTCATGAATCTATCGTAGGTCTTTTTATTCCATTCCTTGTGATCCGGCATCCAGTCATTGAATATCTCCATGTAGACCACATCGTGAGACCTGTCCTGTACGGTGACGCATAAACCACCCGTCTCCGGCATAACGCCTACATTTATATGTACCGGTTTCCTTCCGATCATACACTCCAACGCAATCCTTTGCACGTTCTTCAATACCTCTATCGTTTCCATATTTCTTATATCATTAATGTATAGTTATCAATCTCCCGAATAACCCCTGTTACCGTAAAGGCTAGCCATACCGACATGAGTAAGTCTTACATTATGGGATCTTTCCGCAAGTTCCTTAGCAAACGCCGCACGTTTTTCCGCAAGCTGCACCATCGCTTTCGCCGATCCCCAAGCTTGTTTAAGGCACGAGCCGAATGTACGTCCGTATATTTTGCACTCTCTATAGATCTTATGCGCTTCCTTCATGATCTCACTCTTGTTGTATTTCTGTGTTGCCATTGTACTGTTATTTTATTTTGATGATGCAAATGTAATGTATATAACATTACTATGCAAGATAAAAGTAATAACACGGCATTACTTTAACGTTAATTAGTAATATAAGTAGCATTACTTATATGAGTATATGTAATTTTGTAGCATTAAAATTCGGATATATGGATAATATTGAAGCATTACTAAAAGAAAAAGGATTGACTAAAACGGCTTTCTCTGATTTACTCGGTATCAAAAAGCAAAATCTAAATGGATTAATGAAGAATCCCACTTTAGAGACCATAAAAAGATTTGCTTCTGTTCTGGGTGTTGAAACATGGCAACTTTTCGCCTCCCCCTCCGAAGTACAAAAAGAGACCGATGGTGGGTATAAGTGCCCTAATTGCGGGCATCCATTGAAGATAAAGGTGGAATGATGTTATCTTTAATGATCTCTAAATAAAAATCATGAAATATTTGTCGGTATGTGAATTATAAGTTACATTTGCGACATGAAAATACGAAGCGTAATAGCATATAAGTACTATTTCATTGATTTTGTGAAGTCCCTGCCCGACAAGATGCAAGACAAGGTTATCAAGACCATACAATATGTTGAAACGTTGCAAAGGGTTCCTGATAAATATCTGAAACATATTGAGGGAACGAAAGGGCTTTATGAGATCAGGGTTAAATTAGCCAGTGATATAGTACGTGTATTTTGCTTTTTCGACGGGGACAAATTAGTTGTACTCTTGAGTGGATTCCAAAAGAAGACACAAAAGACCCCAAAGAACGAAATAGATAGAGCGATGAGACTTATGAGAGAATATTTCAACGAAAAAGAAGGGGAATGATATGGAGACTTACACATTTGACGATATTAAAAAAGAGGTTTACGGAGAAATAGGAACCTTGCGTCGTGATAACATTGAAACCGAGCTTTCTAATCTAAGGGTTGGGCTTCAAATAAGAAATGCACGTGAAGCAAGGAAAATGACACAAAGCCAGTTGGCCGAGAAGATCGGGAAAGAACGTTCTTTTATCTCGAAAGTAGAGAGCGAGGGGAAAAACCTAACCCTTGCTACGTTGTACGACATTGTAACCAAGGGACTTGGAGGCAAACTGGATATACAAGTGCAAATATGAATGCATTATAACGTAGCATACAATACATTACCTTTGCGATACAATATAATACATAAGTAATATGGAAGCAGTAATAAGAAAGCAAACATCGTTCCGTTTACGTGAGGACTTGTTGCAAATATTGCAGGAACAAGCCAAGAAAGCGAACAGGAGCCTGAATAATTTCGTAGAGATCACCTTGATGGACGCTGTATACTCCGAGCCAAACGAGGAAACGATAGCGGCGATAAACGAGGCTCGTTCTGGAAAGTATGCCGGGACGATAGACGTAAGCAATTTTGATGCCTTCATGAAATCATTGGACGAGATAGAATGAAAAAAGAAATGATTTAACATTATCGATGGAAAATGGTAAGGATGAGTAAATAATACCATGATAAGGTGACGGATCGCTGAAAGGCGGTCTTTTTTTATAATCTTTATTGATGTTTTTCCCATAAATATATTGTCCTGTTAAATATTGTTGCTAGATTTGTGCCATTATTAACTTAAATACATTTTACAATGAATAAAGTATTTTATTTATGGTCAATGCTATTGGCTTTATTTGTTTTTACGGGCTGTGGAGATGATGAGGAAGGTGATAATAGTTCTCAAACGGTGATGATTAATTTGTATTGGAAATATGAAAATATGGATGATACAAAGATTGCTTCTCCTAGTATTGTAGCTTTATATGATTATGAAGATGCTAAAAACTTTGATAAAGAGGCATCGGTTAATGCAATGGCTAATGATGGACATATTGTATTAAAGGATGGAACAGCCTTGACTCCTAAATATATCTCCAACAATACGGTAGGAGTTAATATATTTGAGAATGTGGCTAATGGTAAATATATGGTTATAGCTATGTATAAGCCTGATGGATATTCTTTCCCTTTTGCTTTCTTGTATGGATATAAAATGATAGAAGTTAATTCATTAAATGGATCTTCATTAAATACTTTCATTATGATATGGGAGAATAGTGGTAAATTCGTAGAAATGAATAAAAAGTAAAATAAAATTATTTTTCTCTCTTAAGCCCGTTCCGTCCTTTCGGTTCGGGCTTTTTTATTTCCTCCTACAAAAAAATTACAACAATCCCGCCATTGTTTTTTTTAGGTCCGCTTGATTTTTTGCCATCCCCCTTATATGCGTGAACTTTGAGTTCATGATCGAGATTAAGGACATATCTGGTAGAGTCAAGTTGTCGGTATCGATAGAAACGGGTTCGGTACGTCGGTTTGAGTTGATGAAAGAGGACTATGTGAACCTCGTGTTCTCGTTGTCCGACCCGGTACAACTGGAGATCGGAGACAATATCGATTATGAAGGTAGCGTTTTCTACGTAACTGGCAAGACATATCCGACATTCAACGCATCCACAGGCGGATACGACTATAGCGTGCGATTCGACTCGCATTATTACCGATGGAAGAATCATATCCTATTTTACGATAGGCAAGGTAACAAGGAAGCGTCATGGAGCCTTACACGTGCTCCGGAGGCCCACCTAAGCATTGTCGTATCCAATTTGCGATCTCTGGGATTCAGGTATAACGGCAAGGAGTACCAAGCCGTTGTCGATAGCTCCGTTGACGCTGTCGCCAAGCTCGTGCAATACGACAGCACGAATATCGTGGATGCCCTTACCAAGATTGCCGAGGCGTGGGAGTGCGAGTGGTGGGTAGAGGGTGACAAGATATATATAGGTAGGATAGAGCGTGGCGATCCCGTAGATCTGGAGATAGGTAGGCAGGTAGCGTCCATGCCAAGGAGCCAAAGCCAAGACCTGTTCGCCACACGCCTGTACGCTTTCGGCTCAACGAGAAATATCCCCTCCGGCTATCGCAAGGGGGAATCCGGTACGGTGGTGCAAGGGGTGGTGCAAAAACGCCTCATGCTTCCTAAAGGAACCCCCTATGTGGACGTGGTACAGGGATTGACCGAGGATCAAATAGTGGAGGCGGTCGTTATATTCGACGATATATACCCTCGTAAGATAGGTACGATAACCGAGGTGATACCGAAGGAGGTCACGGAGGAGGTCGAGGACGGGACATCGGAGACATTCACCGTCTATCGGTTCAAGGACTCGGGATTGTCCTTCTCCGAGGAATACGTGCTTCCCGGCAAAGAGCTTCGTGTCGTATTCCAGACGGGGCCGTTGTCAGGTATGGATTTCGCCTTGCGATTCAATCCTGAAGGACTGCCGGAGGATGATCCTGAGGCTCAGGTGTTCGAGATAATCCGTAATGACTCCTATGGCCAGACATTGCCGGAAAGCCCTCTTATACCGGGGGCGGGGAACAAATATATCCTATACAATTTTGACACGCAATACGTAAGTGACACCCTTATCCCGCAGGCGGAAGAGGAATTGCTAAGAAGGACGATAGAGTATAAGGGCAAGGTCGTGTCGGACCCTTCCACTTACACATGCGTCCTTAACTCATACTACGCTTCCGGCTACGATGAGAATAATGGTATATTGAACCCGGAAAAGGCGATTGATTTATCCGTAGGGCAGCGTGTAAGGCTTATCAATAAGGCCTATTTTGAGAATGGGCGGGAATCTAGGGTATTGGGCTTCGAGAAAAAGCTTGATATCCCATATGATTCACCTTCCTATACGGTAGGAGAGAGCGCAGCTTACTCCCGGTTGGGGGAATTGGAGCGTAAGTTGGAGAATATCCAATATAAGGATAACACGTACGTCAACCAAGGTAGCGGTTCTTTCGGGGTGTATATCATAAAGAAAGAGGATACTACCGCCGCCTCGGACGAGAACGTTTTCTCCGCTCTCCGGACATTATATGAGATAAACAAGGTAAAACAGGATAACGACAAACGTTACCTTCGGAAAGACATTCCCGATATCGCCCATGAGGATATTTTATTCGACAAGAAGATAGGCTCCTCCATCTTCCTCGACGGCATGGACGGTAAGGGCTGGGAGATCAAGGCCGACGGTTCCGGTATCATGGAGGCGTTGAAGGTGCGTTCCGACATATACGCCGGTAACAAGATAGGATCCATATCGTTCGCCCCCGGATTCACCGGCTGGGGCACGGAGATAGACATCCCCACGGCCACGGGAACCTTTGACAACATATTCGTTAGGAAGACCTTCACGGCCTACGAGATAGTGTATTCCCAGATATACGGGTTGGGCGGCAACCAGATCGTGTCCGATATCAACAAGATAGGGAGGGTCGAGAGGCTGTCCGATCGTTGGAGATGCTACATGGACGACATGGACGGTCTCATGCTGATGAACCTCAGGGAAGGTGACGGCGTGAGGATACAGAGAAGGAACGGTATCACGTCCACTAAATATATCTTCGGTCGCTGTATCGGCATATCATCCGACTATTTCGACGTGGCCTACCCGCTGATAGAGGGTACCGGCGAGCCAGAGGCGGGGGATTTCGCCATGCGTTGGGGTAACGACAGGGATACCACTAGGCAGGGCCTTATCTATCTGACATCGGCGGATCAAGGAGCGCCGTTCATCGCCGTATATGACGGTATCACGGGCGTTTCCACGCAAGACACGATAAAGGCCCATCTAGGCAACCTCTCCATGATCCGTACCAAGAACGGTACGCAACTGAAGGGTTACGGGGCTTACCTGAACGGGATCTATATAGAGAACTCGTCCATATACCTCGATAACGGCATGACCGTGGAACAACAGTTCTCAGTGATGAGCGGGGAGCTGAGGAGCGAGATCGAGGGGGTGAGGAACGACATGTCTCTGGAATCCGGGAATATACTTGTCAATTCCACGTTCGGGAAGGACACGAATTATTGGCGGTCGGAGAACGAGGTCCATTTCATTAACGTCGGGGGCGACCTGTTATGGATAGGCGGCGCTTTCTACTCGGAGAAGAGAGAGGTGGCGGACATCTACCGTGACGGTGATCGTAATGTGCTCCGTCTGCTGGGGACTACCATATACCAGTCAAACGCCAACATGAAAGGCGATAAGGCGGCTGGGACCTACTCGTACGCCTTTTTCTACAAGGTCATGAGACGAGGTGTTTTGACGGTGGGTTTCGCCGGGCAGGAGTTGTACGACTCCTTGACCCTCGATCCGTCCGACGAGTACGTCAAGCTGTCAAAAGCTGGCAAATGGGACGGTACCGGGGATTTCCGGATCGGATTCACCGGCGAGATATTGATATACGGCGTGTCGTTGTTCAACGACAGGTTGGCCGATGCCGTGATAAAGCTTGAGACGCGGATCTTGCAGACAGAGGAGTATATCAAGTTGCTGGCCACGAAGGAGTACGTGGACTCGGAGACCGGTGCGATATATACCAAGTATGACGCTGAGTTGTCGGTCATGGCCGAGGAGATATCCGCCCGTGTGACGGAGGAGCAATTCGCCACGGCGCAAGAAGCCATAACGCTGGCCAATAACGCCGCCAAGGCCGCCCAGACCGCCGCCGATAACGCTAACCAGTCCGTGACAAGCCTTAACACATACGTTGACGGCGCTTTCGCCGACGGTATCATAACGGAGGCCGAGGCCAAGGCCATAGAGAAGTACCTGAATACGGTGAACACGTCCAAGGACAGCGTGACCGCCACTTATACTAAGCTGTATTCCAACACGTACCTTGACGGTGCGGCCAAGACCGGTCTTAAATCGGCCAAGGATGTCTTGGACTCGTCTATAAGCGCCTTGATAAGCAGTATCAACACGGCCATAGCGGACGGAAAGACCACCGCCTCGGAGAAGGCCGACGTGGATAAGAAATTCGCGGCCTTCAACACGGCCATGTCCTCGTTCGAGAGCGCCGTGGAGACGGCGAACAAGTATATACAGGACAAGTTGAAGGACTATACCGATACGGCGACAAACCAAGTGAAGGTGAAGCTGGAGTCGGACTTGTCGGTACAGGCGGGACAAATCACGGGTATATCCACAAGGGTGGACAATATAAGGAATGAGATAGACACGGCGGGATGGATCAACACTACGCAGGGAAATACGTTGTTCGCCGCCAAGAGCTTGGAGGATGGAAACAAGATCATATCGTATATCAACCAGACGGCAACCACCACCACGATCAAGGCAGAGAGAATCAATCTTGTAGGGGCGGTGACGTTCAGCATGTTCAATACGTCGCTTCAAAGCACTATTAGTGGGAAAGCAAACTCAAGCGATCTAGGAGGGTTGGCCTATGAGAACGAGGTGGCTATGTCCAATCTCTCATCGACGTTACAAAGTATCATCGAGAACAAAGTTGACCCCAGCGATTTAACAACCGCATTGATGCCATATGTCACTTCTACATCTCTAACCGAATCTCTGAAAAAATACGAGCTTACGGGCGTGGCGGATGATAAGGTTAAGGATTTGATAAACGCCCTTACAGGAAAGCAATCCACGACAATCATTAATGGATTTATAGATACGTCTTTATTGAATGCGGATAAAATCATAGCGAACGCCGCTCATATAGCAGGATTTACTATAGAGAGCAATAGGCTTTATAACAAGGAAATGTCCTCCGGTATAGAGCTTAGTAATGCAAGTGGAACCAAATTCATTTACATAAACTCTATTGGTTCTTCCTCCGCATTACAAGTCCGCAATGATTACGGGACAGCCTTAAGTATTGGATCTTACGATACGGGAGGGGTAGGGATTAAGGTTGCCGGAAATACCGGAGCGACGGCAATAGAGAGTAATGGACCTGTCAAACTTATTACGCGGAGTGATGAGGAGATAAGGATGTATAGAAATGATAGTAGCTATTTGGCAAGGTTCTCTTTCAAGGGGCATAAATTCAGTGATTACAGAACGGTTATAAATGTGGGTAACTTGATGAATAGTAATCAAATAAAGACTTTGACAGGAATAGATCCTGATGGTTTTCAAATTCGTTATGACTCCCAGAGTGGATATATATACGTACAAGTTTAACAATTAAAATACAGTAAATCATGAAAGTAAATTTCAACAAGAATTTAAAGGACTTCGATGGAACAGACATGAGGGACAATTCCGGTGAAGTGAAGGTCATCAAGGACGTAGTATGCTCTAGGCTTTACTCTTCCGGCGATGATATGAACGAGGACGAGAAGTACGAGCTTTACAAGCTAATGACAAGGATCAACGCCGCCGATGGTGAGATAGACATCAGCGACAAGGAATCCATATTGATAAAGAAATGTTGTAACAGGACGTTGACCGCCGGAGCTTTCGGTCAGATCTTCGAACTTTTAAACGTGTAAGACCATGGAGATAACGAGCGACACAAGGACAATAAACGGCTACTCGGACGTGGCCGGTATCAAGATACAGTATTCCGCATCCGTCAAGACCGATGAGCGGATAGACCGGATAACAGGCTCTTTTATCAAGGACGGGATACGTGTGGGGTCTCTATCCAACGAGCGTAACGGGCAATTCTTCATGTCGGTGGACAAGCCCGGCGTGATAACGAGCAAGGAGGACGCCGTGGCAGTCGCCACGCAGTTTCTCAATGACACTTACGAGATGTTGAACAGTCAAGCGATGGAGTAATATGGAAAGCATCATCCTATCATCGGGCACCGAGGTAACCCCCGAGGACATCCAGAAGATAGCGTCGGCGGTCAACGACCTGTTGCTGACGACATCGAAAGACCCGGGGCAGTACGAGGAGGCCGATAGCCTGCAAGGTATATCGTCCTTGCCGGTGTTCAGGCAATCCGGATCGGCCTATGATCTCGTGCGTGTGGCCATATCCTTGTTGAGGGGCGTTGACGGGAAACAGATCGTCTTGCAGGTCACCGCCGATTACATACAGTGGCGTTACGAGGACGGGATGTGGCAGAACCTCATACCGCTCGCCGACTTGAAGAGGCCGGCCACGGAAGCCGCCGCCGATGTGCGTGAGAGGATGGACGCTATCGTGAGCGAGGTGAACGCCTTGAAGACCCAGTTCGAGAACGACGTGAGGCACGCCTTGGAGAGGGCGGACGCGGCAACCGAGAAAGCGAACACGGCTGCTGAGAACGCCAAGTCGGTGTCTGACCACCCGGGCTATATCGGCGATGACTTCCATGTCTACACGTGGGATTACGCTACCGGGACCTATATCAAGACGGACAGGATACTGAAACCGGAGGCATTCACGATCTACAAGGTCTATAAGTCAGTATCGGCGATGGAGGCGGACAAGTCTAACGTCCCGGAGGGGAAGTTCGTCATCATCAACACGGGCAGCGTGGAGGAGGAGGATACCGGCAAGCTGTATCTCAGGACATCCACGGGATACGATTACCTCGTGGACATATCCGGCATGAGAGGCTTCACCGGGAAGACCCCGCAATTCTCCATAGGCACCATAACGGCGGGCACGTATCCTTCCGTATCGTTGTCCGACGGGGGCACGGACGCATCCGGCAACCCCGTATACAGGATGAACTTCGTGTTGCAGAGAGGCCCTAGGGGATTCTCCCCAAAG
>ULTJ01020505.1_pt1 | contig 13020 bp, 5 predicted proteins | sample 1957491 | NCBI WGS metagenome assembly ULTJ01 (sample SAMEA4835731, study PRJEB28245) | human gut metagenome | biome: gut microbiome; material: fecal sample | place: Denmark | collected 2008 | reverse complement strand
TATAGCGCGACTGCCATCCCCAATATTTCAACCCTTCCAGAATTTCATTATTACCGCACCACATAGCAAGGCAGGCATGATTGCGCAAACGCTTGATATTGTACTCGGCTTCCTGCGAAACACGTTTCAGGAAAGTAGGGTCAGCGGGATATGCCGTACAAGCAAACATAAAGTCCTGCCATACCAGAATGCCATTTTCATCGGCAAGTTCATAAAAGCGATCATCCTCATACGTACCACCGCCCCAAACACGAATCACATTCATGTTCGCCTCTTTAATGTCACGAAACAAGGTTTGATAGCGTTCCGTAGTCATAGCAGGCAACAAAGCGTCATTCGGAATAAAATTAGCTCCCTTGGCAAACATTGGAATGCCGTTCACCTCAAAATAATAGGACTCTCCATATTTATCCTTTTCGTTCACTAGGCGAACCATACGCAAGCCAATGCGATGATGCTTCTCCGCAATCACCTTGCCACCACAAACCACTTGTGCCGAGAAATCATATAATGCAGGCTCTCCCCAGCCATTCGGCATCCAACGCACAGGTTTCTCTACCGTCACCGGAAGGTTTATATAATTCTTTCCGGGAGACAAGACCACAGTTTGTTTAACCGTTCCGCTTTCTCCATCTTTTAAGGAATAAGAAGCCGACACTTCAGCCATTTCCTCCTTACCGGACACATTATTTATTTCCAATTCATTAGAGAGAAGCGCTTTTTCATCTGTCAACGAAAGTTGTTTTACGTGATAATCATCAATCGTTGCTATATCATAAAACTTCAAAGTAACAGGACGCCAGATACCACTGGTCACCATACGTATCCCCCAGTCCCATCCATAACTATAGGGAGCCTTACGTGTAAAGATACTCAAGTGCTTGTCATGATGGTCGTTGTCCGCCGGATAGTCAAAACCGTTGGATTCCCATTGGGAAAGAGTCTGCTTGATTGGAGAGTGAAAAAGAATATGTAATCTGTTTTCTCCCGCCCGCAATACATCTTTTACAGGAACGGAATATGCTACAAACATATTATCGGACTTCAACAATAACGAACCGTTCAGAAAAACATCGGCATAAGTATCCAATCCTTCAAAAGTAATTTGAGCCGCTCCCCGGGACAGTTGTTCGGGAGTAACGAGAAATGTCGTTTTATATTCCCAATCTTCATTTTCTACCCATTGAATTTTCTTTTCATTGGTGCCATAGAAAGGATCGGGTAATAATTTATGGCGCAGCAAGTCCTGATGCACCGTGCCCGGTACAACAGCCGGACGCCAATTGTCTGTACCGACCTGAGCAAATGTCCACCCTTCATTCAAGGGTAATATTTCCGAATTATCCTTTACCTGTCCGTATAAAAAGCTGGAACAAGAGATAAGCCCACATAGGATTTCTTTTTTCATAGACTATATTTTAAGGAAATAATGACAAATATAGTCCATTTTTACGAATTAATAATATTAAAGCTTCACATTTTACAATTTTATCAATATATCCAATAGAAAGCGTCCTCTTTTTTATCTAAAATTTCAAAGACTAGAGAGAAAAAAACAGGGACTACCTTTCCGTCTGTGTCCTGAATACGGAAATGAGAAGTCCCTGCCGGAATACCATACTGAAAACTATAAAATCAATCTTATGTCATTAGAGATTTAGATTCAATATAAATCTTTTCATAAGATGTTATGTAACATATATCTATTTTGCTTGCATCTCCTTACGTTCACCGTCGGCCTGAACAGCATACAGTTTAGCTCCATCCAGAGATACATTTGATGGCACATCGAACTTGAATGTATTGGCAAAGAAGATTATCTTTCCGTCTTTGCGCCACTCAAAGGCCACTGCCTGTTCGCCATCGGTCACCTGCACCGATTTACCGGACAAGGTGTAAGAAGGCGTTTTCGTAATCTTCATGTTTTCCTTGAATTGCTCAAAGTAACCAACATCTCCCGACTCCCTGGAACGATAATCGTTGGCATCAGTAAAGTCTGAATTCTTGCGGTCTTCAATATATTGGAAAGCATGCTTCGGTTTCAGGAACCGGCTCATGAACTCCTTTGCTTCCGTAATCATGGCATCTGTCACCTCATAGTGGAAATCACCGTATTGGTTCATTTCCATATTCACCGGTTCAAAGAAACCCCACTGCTCAAAGAAATCCGTCAGATTCTCATTGGCGGCTTTCGACGCCATCTTGGCAAACAATATCTGCCTGCGTCCCGGATCTTTCTCGGGAATTCGGTTACCACTCTCACGCATCAGTTTAAACAACGTCTGCCAGAAGTCTTTTTTGAAGTCGCAACGATGATAGTACGTCCACAACTGCCAGTTCATGCGCATGTGTATTTCCGTATCTTCATTCTGATGCGTAGCAGAGCCCATAGTCACCCAGGGACGATGATTCACTCCATCGGTACTCTCTGCGAAGCGGGATTGCGCCAGACGACACAAACCATATCCGCGAGACTTATACTTACCAAGCTTATAAATGATATAGTTGGAGAACAAGTTGTTGGACGACTCGGTAGAACCCGGCCAATTGATAGCCTCCTGATGCACGTGCCCTATCTCATGGGCAGGTCCCCATGCATTATCTTCCGCAGCCATCACATTGTCGTAGAGCAAAATATTGCCCAAATAGGTGTAAACAAATGCCACCTGATAGCCCGAAGCCCACATATACCCCACCTCAGGCGAGAAAGCGAACATGTGATTGTTCACCTGCGAGGGGCGTACGTCATCAATACCCATCAATTCCTGTTGCCATCCCACGATATTGTCCCACAAGTTAATGGCAGACAATATATTATTAGGTACAAACTGCAACATCTTTTCCCGATGGAAATAGAACATTATCTTCTCTCCACGCACACAGAAGTATTTATAAGTGGCTTTCTTCAGTAACTCGGCATACTTGTCATCGGTCTTATGCTCCTTCAGGTCGAAGAAACCCGTAACCTTTCCACCTCCTGTGGGAATGTGCACACGTATAGGCTTGCTTGCAGGGTCGGACGGATTGGCGGTGTACATGATGAACAGCATACCGTCATGAGTAAGCTTAATTTTGTTGACACCTGTCTCCAGGAAATACATATCGCCATGAGGAGCGACCTGATAGCCGCCATTCTCCGAGCTGTTCCAGTTTTCGTAGATACATTGCACGCTGATGGAATGCCCATAGGTATCACCCACCAACAAAATGATTTCATCTCCTTTGTTGCCGTAAATACCCGTCACGTTGTCCAGGTCGCTATACTGTTTGGTCATCAACCTATCCGCCCACTCTTCCACGTCACTATAAGCGGCATAGTCGCGGATACGGAAACTCTGCTCCCATTCGTCAAGCGTACCTTTTTTCATCTGCAAAGCCAAATTCGCGAAGAATCCCGGCAAAGCGTTGATATCCGCATCAGTAACGTCTTCACGCAATTCACAACAAGTGATGTCCTTGAACACAGCCAGCAGCTGCCGATTGAGTGTCTTATCCGTATTTTTACGATAGAACTCCATCTCTTTGCATGCCACAAAACCATTGGAACCATTCGTTATCTCCAGTTTAATGCGGGTAGCTTTCACCAAAGGCTTGTTCAGGGTTATTTTGCCGGTGGAACCACTTTCTCCCAAGTCATATTCACCGTCAAGTTGATATTCCGTGTTTGTTTCGTTAGCGGTGTAAAGTTTAAATTTCCCGATATTCCCATTACCGTTATCATTAGGGTAATAGACAATATAATCAATATCCTCTTTTCCATCAAAGTCATATTCCAATGTCACCGGAAATACGGTTGTCGGGTTATCGGTAGACCATGGTGAGTGATAAGGTTCACCATCCAATTTGCCATCAAACGTGTTATCAATGCCACTGCCGCTGTGATGTTGATTATCCTTTCCACCGATAGGTTTCACCTTGATGTCACCTTCTACCACTACATCCCCTGCATCGGTAGAGCGTTTTTTCTGCTGAATATTCAATGTGGCTTTCGGCTCCTCTTTACCCTTCGCCTTCAACACGACAGAGCTACTGCGAGGTTCAGTCAATGGATTGTTGCCAATATGCACCACGTAATCGTATGTCACCATCGCGCGTGTCTCAGCCGTGGCTTCCTCTATGCCTATCCATTCTTTATCAGCTTCGGGTATTACAATTTCAATTTCGTTTTTAGAGATATTCGTCGTTATTTTCAATTCCACGTCTTTGGCGGTGGATGTCATTTCATTTAGATTTTCAGGGTTTAAAAGAATTGCGGGAGCTACACCCAGCTGTTTCACCGTAATCGTCTGTTCGGCTACTCCGGGTGCCTTTAAGGTTAAAATTGCTTTTCGTACGTTTAATTCATCGTTTTCTTTCACAGAGAGGCGGAACATTTGTATATTACTGCTGATGCGTTCCACGGTACACCAGTCTTTACTGTCAGAGTGAATAACCCAGTCGCTACAGTTAGTCTCAATACCGACGTTGACGGTCTGCGCCTTTGCGTCATAGTTCAGCGTCTTCACGTCATCGGGGATAATGAGAGACGGAACCTGATTGTTCTCTTCTTCCGAAGAGCATCCTCCAAACGCCATCATCAAAGGCAAGAATAAACAAAAAAAGTTTTTCATAAGCCATACTTTTTTTAAGTAAGAAGAAAAAAGGGAGAAATCTTCAAAAAAGACCAGAAGATTTCTCCCCCTTGATATAGAGATTTAGAATCTGGTTATTACTCAGTTACTATTTCACGAGCAACAATACCGAATTCTGCCATACAGTGGAATGGATTTCCTGTTCCTTCAACTGTTTCAACTTTGATATAACGACCATTTTTAGGAGTAAATTTTATATCTTCCCTTGGAGCAATATTATTATTACCAGTAGTCTTTAATGGACCATCATAAACGGCTTCTCCAAAATTTCCATCAGTCTCACTGATATAAATACGAATTTTACTTACTTGACGATTCGCTGAATTTCTTTGCTGAAATAAACACTTTTCAATAGCCAATGATTTCTTTATATCCACTATGAAATGATGAGGTAAATCATTATCTCCTGTTGACCAGTTACTGTGCCAATAAGTTGTAGCATTTCCATCCAACATATTCGTAAATGCCCCGCTTTCACCCGATATTTCTTCACTACATCCAGTTATCGTCCAATCCGCTCTCGAAGTCTTAGACCAATATTCAACCGCTGCCGGCAATCCTACAAGAATAAGATCACCGAAACTCTTCGTAAATTCTTTTCCAGCTTCCGAATAAGTTCCATAAGTCATATTATATTCACCCTTAAACTTCTTCTCCACCTCAAAACTAGCATGCCATATACCTAACCCAAACTCTTTAGTAAACTGAAGAGAGGGATTTTCTTTATTGGTAAACACAAAACGAACACCTTCAGTGGTAGAACCTGACTTATGAGGAGGTTCTTGCCATTCCAGATGAACCATATAATCCACACCGCCGGTTGCTTTCACTCCAAAGATTGAATCGGGTTCACAAGCTTTATAGTCCAAAGGAGTAACTTTGCGCGAACCTAAATCAATACTCTTATTCTGATTATTGAAAGCGGAGAAGTGCAACGTATATTCCTGGTTTACCAAGTTGGTAATAGTCAAAGAAGCAGCCTCTTCAGGCTCTGTTTCCGTCACCAAGCTACTATTATAACGGCTCAGATTGTAGCGGCAAGTCGCTCCGTCCTGATTCTGAAATTCAATGTGCAGGAAAACAAAATTCGTATCCGCCGGATTGGGAGTCCAATCTACCTGCACACCACCATTAAGAGGTGTCAACACAATGTCCTGTTCAATATTTATCACCTGCGGCTTGTTCGGAAAATCATCGTCATCCGAACAACTTGCAAATGAAGTTCCGGCAATTATTACAACTGCCATCATCCATATTATATTAATATATTTCTTCATGATATATTCTTATTTTTAAAGTTCTGTTATTAATAACCGGGAGCCTGAATCATCGTATCACTCTTATCTACTTCGTTGAAGTACAAAGGCATCAGATACAAACGGTCGTCCCATTCCACTGATTCATATTGATTGATGGTCACTTCTTTGTTGAACATGGAGACTGAAGGATTATACACTTCAGCTACGTTCAAACCTGTATACGGGCCATTGAAATATTCCTCTCCAGCCATCCAGCGACGTACATCGTAATAACGGATACCTTCACTGTAAAATTCTACAAAGCGTTCATTGCGCACCCAGTCCGTAGCCGTCTTGCTAGCCGTGATATCCGATTCTTTCAATGCAGGAACACCGGCACGTTCACGTACGGGATTAATTGCCTTCAAGAAAGCATCCGTGTGACCTAACCAAGCTTCACATTCCGCCAGGTTCAGATAAAGTTCCGCCATACGAATCAGAGGAGTAGGAGCAGAATATTTATCGGAGTTATTGCCACCACTGCTTGTAAATCTCAGTGCGGGATGAGCCCACTTCTGGCAAAGATAACCGGTATAGCTATAGTCATCATTACCTTCTTTACGCCCTTGCTTGTTACCGTCTCTCATATCTAGAATAAACGCCACATTATCTTTATTTTCTGTCAGCTGAACACCATATTCACCACCGTCAAAAGCTATCCATGCATAGAAACGCGGTTCACGGTTCGTATTCAGTTTTATAATCGCATCCGCATTCAACTTACCTCTGAAAGAAGGTTCTTTTTCGATGATATTTTCACCTGCCACCTGGAACCATTCACTCTTATCGTAGTATTTATTATCCTCAGCGGGTACTTTTCCATTGCGGGTATAGAATTGCTTGATGGCATTCAATGTCGGTGCCATGCCGTTATAACCACCCGCTTTGATATTATCACCATCCATAATTATCTTATGAGGTAAGCCTGCCCACAAGGATGCTCCTTGTTGTGCAAGTCCCCATACCTGTTCCTGGCACTTATCGGTATCATTGGCGCGAGACATCACCGCATAACGCATACGAAGAATATACTTGATAAAGTCCTTTTGCTCTTGCGTATAAGATGCTGGAAGGTCATCCAATTCAGAAAAATCACTCTTTGTATAAAGTTCCAAACCTTGCTGCTTGGCAAAAGTCAAAGCTTCCTCACAAGCGTCGCGAGCATCAATCCACTTCTGTTGGTCATAATTAGGATTTACCAGTTGCTTTCCGTATCCCGGGGTTTCCCAACCACCTTTATAGTTTTCCCATTTCATCCTGCCGGATTCATACAATGTGTTTCCATTCCACTGTGGAGAAGCTGCCGTCAACAATACGCGGGCTCTTACAGCCTTGGCAACCACTTTATCTATACGCCCCCATTCACCACCCGAATATCTGTCTTTCAGCAAAGGCATGGCAGCATCTATCTTCTGCAAGATAAATGCGGTAACAGCATCGAAATGAGAGCGTCCCGGCATCTCGGCGGGCGTAGTATTGGGGTCATACGCTTTGTCCATGATAGGACAAGGACCGTATTTACGCAATATCATGAAATGGTAATATCCGATGAGGAAAGTAGCTTCCGCAGACCATGTGGCTCTCTCTTCTTCCGTCAGTTCCGGTGCTTTCTGCACAGCTTCCAAGAACATGTAGCAAGTACGGATACCGTCATAGCCGCAATAGCGCCAGTGCCAATCTCCACCGGTTTCCTGTGAACGCTGGTTGTTCTGCGTGTTGTAAGCATTCGAATTCCAATTACCTTTATTTACCAACACATATTCGTCCGTTGAAGCCGCATCTTCATTGGTGTAAGTCGTAGGGATATAGTTATTCAAATCATGATAGCAAGAATAAAGATATCCCAAAGTCAGTTCTCTTCTCTTGATAGCGTCATCCGTAGTAGCTTGCTCCTCGGGCACTATATCCAGATAGTTGCAAGATGTCAGACCTGCCAACATCAAAAGCGAGCATAAGATTAATTTATTGAATATATTATGTTTCATTGTTTTTTGTTTTTATAATAATGACTTAAGATTGCTTTAGAAATTAAGTTTCAAACCAATGTTAACCGTACGTGACAACGGATAAGAGCTCCACCCCTCCAGTTCCGGATCCCACAATTTGAAAGGACTGAATGTCAACAGATTTTCACCGGTCAGGTAAATACGTCCATATTTAAAGTTCCATCCCAACTCAGCATTCTTTAAACGCAAATAAGAACCGTTTCTCATCCAATAAGTACTGGTCTGTCTGTTATTGTTGGCCTGGTCACGATAATCCAAACGAGGATAAGCAGCATTAGGATTCGGATTTTCTTCCGTCCAATAGTCATCAGCGATAAATTGCAATACATTCTTCTTGCTGTCACCGAAAGGATGGATGCCGCTAATCATGACAGTGCGTTGGGCCGCCCCCTGAAAGAATACTCCCAAGTCAAACTGTTTCCAACGTACCGTAGTACCGAAACCATACATGATTCCCGGAGTAGCTCCGTAAGGAGAAATCTCACACATGTCAGAAGAGTCGATTGAGCCGTCACCATTCAAGTCCTTATATTTGATATCGCCGGGCATCGGTAAGTTACCGAAACGCTGCACAGGACTGTTATCGATATCAGCTTGGTCTACAAAGAGACGTTCCGCTACATACCCCCAAGTACCATTCAATGACTTTCCGTCTTTGCGGCGATACTCTAAAGCATAAGTGGGTTCATCAGAATAAACCATTGTAGCATGGTTATAGGTAAATGTACCACGGAAATCAATAGACCAATCTTTATCAATATTCGTAGTATAATTCATGGCAAGTTCCAGACCCTCATTCTTCACCTCACCGACAGATCCCCAAGGCTTGGCGCTTCTGTAACCCATATATTCGGGGAAACGTTCACGGCGAAGCAAGATATTAGTACGCTTATCCTGGAACACATCAAACGTCAAAGAGAATTTGCTGAACAATTCCAAATCCAAACCGATATTCGTTTTTGCGGAACGTTCCCAAGTAGCTTCAGGATTACCATACTGACTATATACAGGTCCCTTATAAGTAGTATTCATATCTACTCCGGTAGTGAATCCCATATTGTTCATTATTACATCGTCAATATAGATAAAGTGCGGTCCGTCAGTTCCGGTACGGATATCCTTAAGACCGGTTTCATCGTTACCTACCAAACCCCATGAACCACGAATCTTCAAGTTAGTGATAACCTTATTCAAAGGTTCAAAGAACTTTTCATTACTGATAACCCAACCAGCAGCGAATGACGGGAAGAATTCAAAACGATGCCCATCCGCCAAACGTTCCGTACCATTATAGCCGAAGTTAGCCTCAAACAAATAACGTTGGTCGTAAGCGTAAGTGAAACGGCCGGAAACTCCCTGATTACGGGTAGGGAGCGCTTTAATACGATATTCGCGCTGCAAATAAAGAATCATGGCGGAAATGTCGTGCACAGTATTAAAGTTGCGCGACCATTCCAAAGAGCCCTGGAATTGGAAAGTACGGTCACCATTCTTTTCAGGGTCGGACTGAACTACATAAGGTGTACCACTGGTACCTATACGTTCCAATGTATAGCCCTCTGCCATAGGGTCGTAAGAATCATAACTATCACTTGCCGGTCCATAGAAATAAGGTTCAATCGTGCGATTGAATGCAGAAACTGCCCAGTTCTTGAAACTAACAAGCCCTTTCAACTTCAAGCCTTTGGTAATAAAGTCCAAATCTTGTTCCAAATTCACGGTAGCCAATACTGTACTCTCCTGTTTTTCTTTATAAGTAGTCACCATATCAGCGTATGGATTGACATAAGTGTTCGGTTCTTTTGAATAACGGTTACCAAACAACATGTGATCTTCTCCATCCACATGTCCGCTTCTCGGATAGTAAGCCGGGAAAGTGACAGGGTTGGCATTCAACATGTTTGCAAACAAGTCTTTAGTAGATTTATTAGGACTAACCATATTACGCATCTGAGCGTTCATGCGCAAGCCTACTTTTGTAGTCGGAGTAAGCTTATAGTCCACATTACTCTGGAAAGTATACCCCCATACGTTAATGTTATTGTCGAAAGAATAAATTTTCTGAGTATTCAATACACCGGAATCATGGTTTACCTGCAAACTCAAATAGTAATTGGCTTTTGAGCCGCCACCCGCAATATTTACATTGGCACGTTGGCTCATGGACATATCTTTGAACATCAGGTCTTTCCAGTTTACGTTAGGATAGACGTACGGATTCAAGCCCTTTGCTGTATTCTGGATGTATTGCTGTGTATAAGGCAACCCGCTATATTTTCCGGTACGAGTACTGGTAGCTTCATTGAACATATTCATATAGGTAACACCATCCACGAATTCCGGGAAGTTCATCGGCATATTGAAGGAGTTTTCAAAACTGGCATTAATACGAGTTTTTTCATTTTCCTTACCAACCTTAGTAGTAACCAACATTACACCGTTGGCACCGCGTGCACCGTAGATAGCTGTTGCAGAAGCATCCTTCAGGATAGAAAAACTCTCGATACTTTCAGCAGGAATGTAGTTCAAATCAGTTGAAGAGATTTCCACGCCATCCAACATGATAAGCGGAGTAGCACGTCCACCGAAAGTACCGATACCACGAATATAGAAGTCACTGGCATTCTGTCCCGGCTCACCACTGCTAGTAGTAGAAATGACACCTGCCAAACGACCACCAAAGGCACTGTTCAATGAAGAAGAAGGGGTTTTCAAAGCAGAGGCTTTGATATTGGTGATAGAACCAACCACTGAAACCTTTTTCTGCGTACCGAAACCTACAACGACTACTTCGTTCAACAACTCGGTATCCGAAGGTAATTCAATTTTCAATACACCAAGGTCTTCAACCATTCTTTCCACCGTCTTATAACCGATGTAAGATACCACGAGAACGTCCTTATTACTGGTCACCTCAATACTGAAGTTACCGTCAATGTCGGTCACCGCACCCGTTTCCTTACCTTTCAGCTTCACAGTAGCGCCAATCAACGTTTCCTTGGTATTGGCATCCATAACCACACCGGTGACGGTACGTCTCTTTTTGCTTTGCTGCAAGACGGCAGCCTTCTGTACTCTTAAAACAATATTAGAACCATTAATGGTATATTTAATATTGCTTCCCTTAAAAACATCATTCAAGACTTCTGCAATATCTCCCTGATAATTCATATCCCTGGGAGAAACATTGTTCAAATCGTCCGTCTGATAAAAGAAAATGTAATTACTATTCTTCTCTATCTGAGTGATAGCTTGCTTCAAGGATAGTGATTTACCTTTCACAACAACAACCTGCCCTTCTGCCGCAAACATTGCTACAGGCACAAAAAGCAGTAATAAGAAGAGACGTTTCAACAAACTCTCCTTAAAAAACTGGAATTTTTTCCGCATGTTTTTCTTTTTTTAAATTCGACTTACAGTTAACTCTATTTCAAAAACTATTTATAAATAAAAAATTGGTTGTTTTCCTGCCGATACTTCAAACGTAAGTTATAACAGATTCTTTCGATTAAAACCGAAGCTTGTTCATTATAGTAGATATTGCCATTGAGCAAGTAATGTCCCGAAACATTGGCATCCAAAACAACATCCACATCATATAGATTCTTTATAATATTCACCAGAGAATCCAAACGGGTATCATTAAATTTATATTGTCCATTCCGCCATTCCACGCTACTAATGTCCGTCACCACTACCTTGCCATCCCGGCTAAGGGTTGCCCGCTGACAGGGCAGCATCTTTATAACCTCGCCAGCCTTGGCTGAATGAACGTCAACATGGCCACTGAATAAAGTAACTTCACGATGTTCCGGCCTACGATTATTAACCCGGAATACAGTGCCCTTCACTTCTACAAAATCGTCATTCATATAAACTCTGAAAGGATGAGTTTCGCGACGAACAACTTCAAATGTAGCATCACCCTTGAACCATACTTTTCGTTCTTTACTGAAATTAGAAGCATATCGTACAGAGCTTCCGGGTTGCATCCACACTTTGCTGCTATCCGGCAAACAAACCACCTGATGCTTTCCGGCATAGATTTCTTCGTAATTCAATACTTCCTCACCCGTATTATTCATCCAGAACCAATATCCTCCCAAGAGCATCAACACAGCTACACTGGCAGCAGCCCACATCCATTTTCGTTTTTCGCCTGTCCTGCCCGGTTTTTGCTCCTTCCTGCAAGTATGCAATATCCTTTTCCAGATACGTTCTTCCCGTTCTTTATCAGAATCCTTTCCTGCCATTTGCCACCATTGCAATTTCATCTGCTTCCGTACGGCTTCAGTTTCTGCCAGTTCTCTCTTTTCTTCCGGAGTGGCATTATTCTTAAAAACCTTAAGAATGAGCTTGCGCTGTCTGTCTTTATTCATCGTCTCAGTCATTTTTTTATCAGTCTATTTTTGCCTGTTACCCTAAATACACAAAAAGGCCATCCTTCCCCCCAGTCCAAAATCGTTTTTTTTCAAAAAAAGTTTTTAACCGGAAAAAATGAGCTATTTCACTATGCGTGTTTGACCTCCATCAACATAAATTTGGGGCTTAAAAAACTTCTCTTTCTTTAGAAATTTTATATCGGAGGGCTTCATTCCTTCCGCTTTCAAAGAGTGTCCCAACACATCACCTTCTATTCTATTTCCGCCAATACGTACATTACGGCAATATTCCAACGTGATGCCATCCTTACGGAAGTGATAGGGTTGATAAGTGGTGTTGCGTATCAGCAGATTGCCGGTAAATGACAGCCCGTCTACTGAGCGGGCAAACAATATCGGATAATCAAACAGATGGAAAGTATTTTCTTCTACGCGAATATTACGATGATAGGGATAACGCTTATCAGGAGCGGGAATTTCAGGATCTATACTAATCACAGCTTCGCAAAACTGATAAATAGACGAATTACAAGGATAACGGAATTCATTATGCCGGATAAGCACATCCTTCACTGCGCCCGATTCATACCATGCGTTGGCGTCTCCTGCAATCAAAATAGCTGAACCGCTGCTCTCAAACACATTATCTTCAATGACTACCTTGCCGGGAGTAGATACCAGCAAACCACGGGCACGACAACTT
>ULTJ01048764.1_pt1 | contig 13060 bp, 19 predicted proteins | sample 1957491 | NCBI WGS metagenome assembly ULTJ01 (sample SAMEA4835731, study PRJEB28245) | human gut metagenome | biome: gut microbiome; material: fecal sample | place: Denmark | collected 2008 | reverse complement strand
TATTCCTTATACTGAACTTTCATTCCGTGTAAAAACGCCTTTTCACTGCTCTCTTCGGGAAAATAAAACTCAAATTCATCTATTTTATCTCGCAATTCCCTCATTTGATTCACGAGCCAATCGTGTTTACTGCCCAAGCGATCTTTCGTATATAAAGCGCAGTAAAGCTTTTTGCCTTCTTCCGTTGTTTCGTAAAACTTTTTGTAACGCCAGGTAATTATATAAGAACCCGCAACGCAAATAATCACCACCAAGGCAAAAAGTACCATTAAAACGATAATACAAATTTCAAAAACATTCATTTTTTACCTCATTTCAACAGTGGGAATCCGAGCGAGACCTCGAAGATTACTTCTTCTAAAACGTCCCATTCGGCTCGACTTTGGCTTTCAGGGTCGGCGTGAGCGTTGATTTCGTCAATTCTCTCCCGCCACCTCTCGATTAGACCCTCGTAATAATCTTTCGCCGATAACTCTTTTTCTTCATGATAAATATCGGTGTTATATTTGTAACAATAAACAAATCTCTTCGCGACCTCTTCGGGCGTTAAACAACCCAAAATTCTGCCGTGTTCGCCTTCTTCCTCGGTTACTGCCGACATAATCTCCAAAAGATCGTCTTCGTTCCCATAAGAAAAATCGTGACAAACAGCGTCGCAAAGATTGCCTATACGAATTTGTTCGCCTCCCCACATCGGACGACGATCATACGGAACACCTGCTTTGTCTAAAAGTTTCGCTAATTTCTCTATACAATTACGTTTACTCATTTCGCCAATCCTCTCCGCGTTCAATATTTTTAAGCCGAGTATAATCTTTCAACATCGCCTCGTTAAAAGACCAACCCGCGATTATCCCCGTCGTTATTTGGTTGATAGGAATAAGGTGCCACTCATCGGCGGCGCCATTGAAATCGTAATAATCCCAAACGAGCGGAATCGTCTTTTCTTTGTCGGCGTATTTCCCACTGAATGGGAAGTCTCGAACGCCCCAACCAGCCCAACAGGCTGCGATATAAACTCTCGGTAACGATTCGAGGTAATTTTTCGTTTCGGGTGTGTTTAATAAAATCTTCTTCATTGTACCTGAATAATCCCTGTTACGGTAACGTAAATACCAGCCACAATCGCTAAAACAGCGATAAACCAGTAAAACTTCGAGTAAAAACCTTTAAGATTCTGCGGCGTTTTTTCGACAGAAATCAAAACCGAAATAACCGCGCCAATAATAATCAAAACTCCAATAATAATATTTAACATAATTTTTCCAATCCTCCGTTGATAACTATTTTTTCGAGATTATGTGTTTTAGATAACCATTTGTCTGTTAACGCGTTGATGTTATCTATTCTACCGCTGTGCAAAATGTAAAAATCCGCCAATCCACCATCTGCGTTCGAGCACTGTTCTTTTACCACGTCGGCGTTAAACGCAAACAACGAATTTGTGAAAATTACATAATCTGTCGGAAGACTTGCGCACCATTGAACGGCTTCCATATTGCTCGTGTACCCGTATTCGCCGCTTACGTAAAACAATTCGTATTCGGGAAATAAGTCGGAAACGTACTCGTTTGCCCGTAAATAATCGCATAAATTAGCATCAAGCGCCCCATCATAATATACAATCGCCTTTATCACTTTGCTTCCTCCCAGCATTTCTTCTCGTCATTAAATTTGAAATACTGCGTCGTGAACGCGGGCGCAAACGTCGGCAGGTGATATTCAACTTCGAGTTCGCGGCATTTTTTGCTGTATTTGCAACAATTGATAAGTTTCTCGTCAATCGTTCCCAAATAACTGTCGGTTTGATAAGCCTTTATACAGCACATGTTATAACAACAATCCTCAAACCCGCTTCGATTCGATTGAACATCCGCGAGGGCTTTTTCATACGTCAATTCAATAAACTGGATTTCTCGTATTTGGGCTTTGTTCGACCAGGCACTAACTATCCAAACAAACATAATTTACCTCCGATTTATTTTTTGTGCCCTCATTATAACAGATCAAAAAGAGTTTGTCAAGCGTTTTACCCAACAAACTCTAAAATTTACTCCCAAAATTTATAAAAATATTTCGAAAACAATTCTAAAAACTCGTTTTTAGCTTTTCTGCTCCTTCAAACTCGCCCGTCTGAAACGGGTCGGCTTTTTCTAAAAGCTCTAACATATGGTTTAAAAGTTCGTCGGTTTTCTTTTTGTTTTCGTCTTCGTTCGCCGTTTCTTTTTCGAAATAACCAACCGACACCCTGTTATCTCTCTGCCAAGTTAAAAGCTCTTTCATAATGTCAATAAACCAAGCGTCCATCTCCCATAACGCCTGCGGCGAATACCCGTGTCTCAAAACAAAAAATACACGTTTAATCAAAATCCAGAAATCGCCGATATTTTTATACCAACGCCAACCGCGATAACCAAAAAGCCATGCCGAGATATTATGCCAACCTTTAATTTTCTTCACCATAATTCCACCTCCGTAATTGTTCATAATCTTTTTCGTATAACCATTTAAACCCACCCGAGTGGTTATACTTGCCAGAACAACAAGCCCCTATGTTTTGCGCATGAATTTTAGTCTGTCTTTCAGCGTCTGACAAGCTTTCAAAAATTTTGATAACTTCGCCACTCATACTTAACTGTACAACTCTTTTAGCATGATAGTTTTTACATAAAGATTTCTTGTTTGTGTCTTCTGCATTTTTAAATTCCCAAACAAATCCACCTGCAGTTTTGACCTTATGATGACAGCACGCACTTATAGAAGTTCTGCTAATTTTAGTTTTTCTATAAGCCTCAATTATTCCCTCGTATTCTGCTATAAAATTACCCTTCATATCAAATTGAATCACAGGACTCTTGTTCTTTTGAGAATTAAAATTTTTTCTTTTACTTTCCTCAGATTGTTTTTTGTTATACATTGGATGTTTGGTTTTATCTCGGTATCTTGCTCTTGTTTTTTCTCCAATTTTATCTTTTGTTTCTTTTGTATGGGTGTTGCCGTAAAATGGATTCGATTCGCCAATCATCCTTAAACGTCTTCGCTCTTTTTCCTCTTTTGTCTCGTTTTCTACTCTATTGCGTTGTGCTATACTCATTTTTTGTCGAGTTTCTATGGTTGGGAAATTTCCGCTCACTCCTTCTCCTCCATCTGTCATATTATATCCATATTCAGGAGAATCATATCGTCTACAGTTAGTTTTGTATTTTGCAATAAACTCAACCTCTTTTTCTTGTGCTTCCTTTTGCGAAAGATTATTAAACAAGATTTCATGTTCAAAATTATCCCAACCATACTTCTGTATAGCATTCCAAAAAACTGGTTGGGATTTTTTATACCCATACCCTTTACATCCCCATCTTTTCTTTGGAGGTTTTTTAGTTATCCCTATGTATTTTTTATTATTAATCATATTGGTGTGCATATAAACACACCAGGTTTCTTGTTTATTATCCGTCCCCTCTGCAATCGTAATCCACCAACTCCTTCGATAAAATATTCTTAAATTCTTCCACCCCCATATCACAAGGGGCCGCCTTTTCTGGCAATGTATTGTTTAACTTCCAATTCCAATATTTTATTTTTATATCTGAAAATGCACTGAAATCTTTAATTCGTTTAATATTCAAAATGGTTTCCTTAATATCTAAATCTTTGTCCAACATTAAAACTATAGATTTTGGATTTAACTGTAATAACAATGTAACTTGAGCATCTGATAATGAATGAGAACCGATTGCAACGCTACTGCAGTATCCCCATGTCCACATTTTCATTACACTTTTTTCTCCTTCAAAAACATACAAAGCTTCGCAGTTGTATAAATCTCCATAATTTTCAGAAAATCCATATAAAGATGTCGAAATATTCCCGCCAATAGGATAATAATATTTCGATATATTATCAGGAGAATTCCCATTGTAACGACTTTTTACAGCTATAATATTCCCAAATTGATCTCTCCACGGGAATACAATTCCGTTATTTTCAACATCGAATCTAACATCAAAGAACCTCTGTGTTTCCAAACAAATCCCTTCTTTAATCCAAAGTTCGTTCCCAACAGGATCGTATTGGTCGAGCACGCTTTCGGGGTAAGTCTTCACTTCGATTTCAGCGTTCTTTCGCCCAATTTGGCTGTAAAACCCGCCAAATAACGGCAATTGTTTCTGCTTTGCCCAATCGTCCGACAAACCGAGAATCTTCTGAATTTTCCCAACGACTGTGCGGAAATCAACGCCTTTCTCGCGCATTATATAAGCAATTATATCTTCGCCTTTCGTTCCGCGTGCGTAATCGGTGACATACGCGCCGTCGTTATTATTGAGACGAATCTGAATGTTATTACCACCGCCATCCGCGTCACGGGCGCACCGAATTTCGCTTACTCGCGGGGTGATTTTTTCAAACCCGAATTCTTCGAGCAATTCGATGAGCGCGTCCGCGTTGGTTATGAGTTTTTCCTTCATGTCTTTGAGCATTTCAGCCTCTCGTCCACTCTCCGTCTACCACGACTTCGAAATCGGTTAAATCTTCTAATTTACTTATTTTTAGGTCATTTCCATAACCTACAAACTTGCGATTACTGTTTACAAAATTTCCACCCATTTTTTCGGCTTCGTCTATTGGAATAAAAGTCGTCGCCAAACACGCGGAATATTTTCCGTCTTTTATCAATTTCGAATTGAGGGAATAATCGTCTACAACGAGACTCGTTTCGTATATGACCGCCGTTACAAAGTTGTCGAAATCGCCGTACTCGAATCTTTTAATATAATACTTACATCCAGAATCAGGGAACAAATCGACAAGTTTGACCTTTTTAGGGGCGTCATACATCGTGATCATTCCTCTACCTCCGACGCAATATAGTCGTATAGCTTTTCTGCCGTTGAAATATCTATCGGTGTACCATCCATTTCGGTGAAACACCCTTCATTGTAATCTTTTCCGAAATTCAGGTCGTATATGAAATACTCAATCTCATTCCCGCCGCAAGTCCCGACTTCCAAACCCATTGATAGCGAGAGTAAATCGACCATTACTGAACATTCGGCACCGTATAAGCCGATTACTCGGCAATCGTCGTTACACGCTTTCTCTATTGCCTCTGATAACACATCGTCTTTATCACACGTCGCTTTAATCCGCCCGACGTACTCTACGAACTGCTCTTTAGTTAAGTACGGTTTTTTCGTCATTTTGCGCCTCCTGATTCATTTCTTCCTGCGCTGCTAAATAAGCCTTCTTTGCCGCTTGCATTTCTTCTTCGGTGATTTTCCTGTAATAGTTGGTGCCTTTTACGGGAATGAGCATTCCGTTTACGAGCAAACGCGAGAAAATTCTGCTGCCCAAATCCTCGATAACAGCGGGGCTAACCGCCTCTGCGTATACGGTCGGAATCTGCGCTTCTTTTGCGAAACCGATTACGTCTTCGCGGGTGAAACTCGAACGACGCGCCTCTATCCGCATCAAAACGCGGTCAATAACCGCCTGCTGAACTTCCTTCGGGGGAACTTTGAAAACCTCTTTTTCTTCCATATCAAATCTCCTTTTGGCGAGCGAATTCTTTGTAATCGTCTATCGCCTTATATCTTATTTTTCTCTTCTCTGCCGTGCCGACGAGTTCGGGGTTGAGTTCCTGCACTTTGCGGCGAACGCGCCCTACGCTTTCCATCGACGGCAAATCACCATTCACCACGCGGCGCGTGATTTCCCAAAACGACGTTCTACGAACTGAAACACCAAGCGAGTTCAAGAAATACGCGTATAAAACATTGTCGTCGTCGCGGGCTTTACCTTGTTTCTGAGAATTTCTTCTACTTTTACAGCCATCGTATTAAGCTTTTCTTTTGCCATAACATAACCTCCAAATCTATTCTTCGTCGCAATTATAACATATCAAAAATATTTTGTCAAGTGTTTTGGCATAAAAAAAGATAAAAAAAGAAGAATATTAAATATCTAATATTCTTCTTTGATTCTGAAATTTAGCTTATTAAACTATTTCCGCCCATCCAGAATCATCGTAATATGGAGGATAACCAGGCATAAACTCGAAGTAAGAAACAAAATTGCGCACATTTTTATTTTCAGAAGGGGTATATTCTCCTTTTTTATTATTTTTTGTTTCTAATTCTTTATAGTATAGTTTACAAAATCTGAAACTGCCAGAATCGATTACGTTTTCCATAAGTATATTTTTGGCTTCACTGAAATCGCAATCATTTGGAAATTTACTGTTTAGAACAACGTGTTTTACTCCGATGTTGTTTTTTACGTCTTTTATTGAATTTCCGAACAAACCAACAATAACAAATTTATACATACAAGGTTACCTCCTAAATATTACGGCAATAGTATACCACAACAAAACAAGTATGTCAAGAATTTAACACGCGTTATTTCATTTTATTTTTGAAAATTTCGTGAAACCAATCTACGAACTGGTTCTTTATATATATCGGGAAGTAAACGAAACAAGACAGAAAACATGAAACTTTGTTCACATTATATCTTTCGTTTGTTTTATCTATCGTTATTCCCCAACATTCCAACGTTTCTACGGGGCAATAATCAAATGGTATTTCAAATCTCGATCTTAAAACACCGTAACTGTCCTGTAAAATCCATGAATCCTTCGTCCAACCGATACAAGTTACGGAGTGCCAACCTGAAATTTTGGCGTCCTTTTTAGGAATTTTGTATCTTTTCGGAAGTCCGCCGTTACCTTTATAGATCGGGTAATCAAACACGCAGGCGCCGTTTTTCAAAACACAACGTTGAATTTCTTCTTTCGTTTTTAATCGAAAATAATTCAATATTTTACAAGAGGCGAAAGAGCATAATTTATCGCGTTTTTTTGAAAACCCGTTCCATAAACTATAACAATCATTATTCCCAAATTTATATTTCGACCATGGTAAGTTCCCATATTTCTGCGCGACACTTAAAACCTCTCTCGTATAAGAGCCAGGACCATCATCGCGGTTCTTCTTTTCCATCATATATAAAAAACCGCGCGAGTAATCATTCGGCTTTAACCCTACTTTTAGTTCGCAATAAGCCATCGTCGTTGTGACAGAGTGAGCGACACATTGCCCGCTGAACATCTGTATCAAAGTTTTCGCTTTCTTTTCAGATATATATTCTTCTGGAATTATTGATTCAGATGACAAACCGACGCATTCTGCCGTAAAATCTCTTTCATCTAACGGAGATAATATTCTGTTGTTTTTCATAGAAAAAAATAGGCGCGTTTTTACACGCGCCTTCTCCTTTTGTTATTTTTAACCTATATAATCAGTATAATTAGTTCCCGATATTACCAAAATATCCGCCGATTGCGTCTTTTCCTTTACCGCTGAGGTTGGAATCACCTTTCGCGCCTTCGGTTGCGTTTTGCGTCGCGTCCCCGATATAATCGCCGTAATCGGTTTTGCCGTCGATGATTTGATCGTTGTTTTTGTAATCTCCACTGGAACTACCTTGATTAGGGCTGTCTCCACTGCTTTCGCCACTGTTGTTGGAGCTGCCAGGTTCACCTGGATCACCCTGCTCTCCGCCTTCACCTTCCCCGTTTTCGTCTCCATCTTCGTCATTTTCTTCATCGACTTCAACAAATACGGCAAAAATAGTAAGATTTTCGGTTACATCGGTAACCATATAAGCGGGCTTATCTCCCATAAGCACGTAACCGTTATAGACGCTTTTGCCATCAAGCGCTATATACCATCCAACAAACGCATAGCCGTCGTTGGCAACGGCAATCACCTCTGTTCCGTCTTTTCCGTTTTCGACGCGCTGAACTTCGCTTCCGATAATCTCTCCGTCGCCTTCGATATCGTACTGTACGTCGAAATAAACGGTTGGCTTTTTCGTGATATCTTCGATCACGTCTTTCCCGCTCGAAACGACTTCGTTTGCGGCAAGCGCGCTGACCGCTGTCATTCCAAGACAAGCAATTCCGATAACGGCTAACGCAACGATTAAAGGAAACGAAACGGCAAGTCTGATCAAATCCGCCTTTACGAGGCCGAGCGTTTTCACGGCGTCTTCGCGCTGTCTTCTCGCGATATAAGAATCGTCGTCTTTAAGCTCATTCATCGTGATCATTCTCTCTTCGAGACCGAGCTCGTCGATCCTCGCCGCGACCGCGCTCGAGGTCGGTTTGAATTTACGATAATAAAAAACAGGTGCGGAAACGGCTACGCCGATAACAAAAGGAATTACCGCTAACCAGAATAGGTTAACTTCTGTCATCCAGAAACAGAAAGCGGTAGCGAACATCGCGGAAAACCCGATGAGAAGCCCGCACAACACGGACTTTATCAAGCCTTCACGCGCCAGACGTTTATAGCATTTTTCAAATAGTTTTACGGTTTTCACGGTTTTCCTCCCTTTTTATTTTTTTATATTAGAAATTCCATCAGAAAACAAAATCTAAAATTAGTCAAGCTTTCCGATGGAATTTATTAAAAATTAATCAGTCATTAACTGCTTCATGGAAATATTCATAATTGTACTACCAGTAACAATGGCAACATAATAAATTCCGTCTAAAACAGGCGTCGCAAAATATAACGTTGTTCCAGCTTTTTTCGAGAAATAAAACCCATATGCGCTATTATTGCCAGTCACTTTTAACACAATCCCAACTCTCATATAATTAAGAACGATTGTACTAAGTTGGTCGTTTGTTAACGTAACGCTTCCTATCGCTCCGAGAGAACTAATTGAACACGTGACATAGATAATCGTTTCATCGGACGTAACAAGCGTTCCTGCCGTGTTTGGAAGTTTGAACTCCATCTTCGCATAAGTAGAAGTATTATATTTATATAAACCATTCGGACCGATCGCCGTTCCCGTAAGAGAACCAGGACCAGCAGCACCAGCTATAAGATACCCTCTCGTTGTAAAAGATCCGTATTTATTACTTCCAGCGGTAACAGTCCACATGGTCGCTTCTCTTTCGAGAGAACAATTGTAAGACGAGAGGTATGTCGAACTCAAATACGCCGCAACGTCACTCGATCCGCCAGAAGGAAGATTGTAAGCAACTCCGTCAATTTCTATTTTGTTAAGCGTGTTAGTGGTTGAAGTAGATGGGTTTGCGGCTACTTCAACAAGTCTTTTATTATTATTTGCATAAATTGCGCCTGGGAAAAAAACATTTTGATTTTCATCCCATGTATACATTCTTCCTTTTTCTGCAAGAGTGGATGGCGTTATCCAACCAGCACCACCAAAACCTAAAATTTTGATTACCTGAAGCCCAGCATATTTTTCACTTGTTGCATGACTTGTAACTCCGAAAGTAAATCTAACTTGTCCGTATTGAACATATGGAGTATTACCATAAGTCATTATATCGTCAGTATTTATAATATTCCATCCAGGCCAACCACTCACAGTTACTTTATCAGCAAAAGTCTTCCATGTTTCAGCACCAGCACTCACATCTGATTGAAGCCTTCCTGTAATTGTGCAATAACAACCAGACGATCCGTTACTAGAAACATAAACTGCAAATTTATTCAAAACTGTATAAACATTTGCAGCCTTCGTGTTTATAGTAAATCTAACCATATATTTGCTTTTATCAATCCCTGTTGAATTATCTGCACCAATATAATATAGGGCCCAACTCTCAATAAAAAGTTTTATCTTATTTGCGTCATTAGTTGGATAATCTACCCAAGTTGCTCCGCCATCTCTTGAATATTCCACATCTATCGCGTCAGCTGGCATAAAAGCCAATCTATTTGCTCCAAGAGCTGGAATCATTGCTCCATCAATTGGTGCATAACCCTCTGCGATATTTTTACCACCCCATTTCAGGTATGCTTCGTAAGCTGATATTTCACCAGATCCAACTATTGATTGCCCGAATATAGTCTTTATATTACTTTTTAATACTGTATTTGCTTCTAAGTATTGTTTATTAATTACTGAGTAATTATTGTTTTCAACTGTTTTAGCAAATATAGTTCCATTATCACCGTATCCTACAACATCATGTTTAACTGCTCCGACAACCAGTGCAGAAGAATTTCTTACAACTCCTGCATTGTAATATGATTGTCCATTCTGTTTTATTATTAAAATATCAGCTCCAGTTACATTTTGTCCAGGATAGACGTCTTTGATAAGCCCTTCAGCTTTAATAATAACTTTATCACTATCTGTCTCTTTTGTAACATTTATGTTGTCGCCAGCGGTAATTAAATTCGCAAAGTCGCCCGTAATAGCTGTTTTTATCGGCTTGTTGTTGCTATCTCCATAATACAATCTATTATTCGCGATGCCCAGACTGCCGTATTCCAGGCTGCTTGGGGCATCGCTTGTCGTTCTTTTAATTTTTACGTCAGCCATTTCTATCTCCTTTTAACAAATTTGGCACTTTCAGTATAACAGAAAGACGATTTCTTGTCAATCTTTTGTATAATGAAAGTGCCATTTTATTCATTATTTTTAAGCCCACGTACCGCAATCAATCGAAATATCAAGAAAACCGCTAGGAGCCATTACAAGAGCAGTTGTTTTGCTGTCTTTTTCGCCAGTATAAGTTCCAGCAATAAAACCACCGACTTCGGTTGTGGTCGCATATTTAACTGAAATCACATGGGTATTTGATATGTTTATACCATCGCCAGCAGTATATGTCGTGTTATTATCCGTCCAAGGAACTGTAACAGACAAATATCCGTCTTTATCGACTTCTACAGCATATAATCTTCCAGCCGTCGCAGCTGATTTCGCAGAAGCACTAGCATTATGCGTCTCGCTTCTTAATTTTGCCTTAAAGACAGTCCCGCTTAAGGTTAAACCCGTGCTAGCAGTATAAATTTGTATGCTATCATTTACGTATTTTTTAGACGCGGCACAATTATCACCACCTGGTATTAATGGAACATATATATCGCCAGTAACGCTATCCCTCTTAACAATACTTCCAGGAACAACATTATGAGTTATCTGGTTTGTTTCATATGTACCATCAGATTTACGAACAGACACAGTTTGTTGCGTGCTGGCGCTTGGAGTACTCGGTTCTGGCGTATATCCATATACGTTTGCGAACATTCTCCCGTCTGCGTTTAAAAGAACTGGGAATCCTTTTTCATTAGGCAAGGCAGTCATTGCGGTTCCAGTAAATACATCAGAAGCGCCTAATTTAACGCCACCGAGAGTAGTATACGTAGCTTGTTCAAGTGTCGTGTCTTTCCAGTCGATGTAATAAGCCCAAGAACTCGTCGTTCCGTCGAATCTCCACTGCTCGCCATTATAAACAGTAGTATTTTTAATATTGACAAGATCGCCGTTTCGCGAAATTCTCCCTGCTTTTGATACCACAAACGCGCTAAGTTTTGATCGAATGTTTTCGCTTGTAAGATCATTTTCTGTATAAACACCAATGAATTCGTTCTGCCCAGCAAGAGTATTAAACATCGAGTTGATATAGGAAACGGAATAATAACCGACACCAGATTCTGTCTTATTGTCATAAATGCCAGGTCCTATAATTGATATCGTTTTGTATTCGAAAGAAGCACTAATTTTGATATTATCGGAACCAGACCGTATCGTAACCGTGTCGTCAACACCAAACGTGATATATTGGTTTAGATCGCCTGATACAACGATAGCCTGAATCTTTTGGTTCGTGTCTGTAAAAGTAGGAGCTGCCTTCCATGTCGGAGCTTTCCCGTTGCCGTTAGAGTATAACATTTGCCCAGAAGTACCGCTTCCGATTGGAGCGTAAAAGGCAGGTTCGTCGGTTTTGGTACCATTAAGCGTTATTGAAACGGGAAAATCAACCCACGTAGGAATTCCATTTTCGCCAGCCGATTTCAAATACTGTCCAATGGTACCAGATGTCGTTGGTGCATACCAAGTTAAACTACCACCATCATATGTTATTCCATTTAAAGATAAACTAAACTGTTGCGGTGCGGCAGCCCAAGATATTCCATCTTTTGTCGACGTTAAAATTTGCCCTTTCGAGCCCTTTTTAATCCACCCGAGATCCGCTCCGTTACTTATTAAAATACTTCCGCTATCTCCGAGCGTGGTTGGAGAATAAACGGGTCTCGCTTGTACCTGCGCGTCATCGGTAGACGTCTCTTTTGGACCATACCATAACCATTTACCAGCAACCGCTAACTCACCAGGTAATAGAGTTGTAGTGGAACCATATGCTGATTCCGTTGATTTTCTTTTTATTCTTATCGAAGCCATATATTTGTCTCCTTATTTATTGTTTTACCAGCCCCCACAATCAATGTTGCCATCCATGTAATTAGTAACGCGAATATTGCCAACGTCTTTATTTTTATGATTCCCAGAAGAATCTAACTCGTTGAATTCCGTATCACTAAAAAGACGAACATAATCGGGGAGTTTTACGTTTCCGTTTTCATCGGGTGTAATCCCATTAACAGTTTTTACGTCGCCAGAAGTGCCGCCACCTCCACCGCCACCATTTTGTATTATTGTAGTTGTGTTGCCGCCTACAACTTCTAAACTGTATATATAATCATATAATTCTTTAAACCTATCTTCGTCTGTCTTATTGTCATAACGACCAATAATAAACGAATTGTTTATTTTGTTTTTAATTTTGTATAATATTGCTCTATCACCAGAAACAAACGTATATTTAGACGCGTTGACGATATTCGAAATAATAGTTCCGTCATCTGGCGGGATTGTTATATTTACCGTTCTATTGGAATTAACAGATTGAACGACGCACGGGCAAGTCATATCTATCTTTCCGATTTCGTCTTTCACTAACTCCCTAATCAAGTCTACTAACTGATTTGCCTCATTCACAACTTATTAGCACCTCCTTTTGTAAGAAATGCAAAATTATTAAGATTGGAAACAGTGATATTCATTGACGGCGAATAATCCAACGAATAAGATATACTCTGAATCAAAAAGCGTTCTTGTTCAAACCCGAAAAATTTATCCGTAACGCCAACTACGCTATTTACATCTAAAATCGGGTTAAAAAACGTAGAAATAGAAACCGAAGAACCTATAATTAACTTTT
>ULTJ01003046.1_pt1 | contig 13225 bp, 10 predicted proteins | sample 1957491 | NCBI WGS metagenome assembly ULTJ01 (sample SAMEA4835731, study PRJEB28245) | human gut metagenome | biome: gut microbiome; material: fecal sample | place: Denmark | collected 2008 | reverse complement strand
AGCGCCCTGCTGGGGTTAGGGGCAAAGCCCCTCGTCTCCCCCCCTTGCGTAATCCCTCGTCTTGTGCTATGATTCACTTATGAACCCATATCGAAAGGGGAATCACCGCCTTGTGGATAGAAATTGAAATGTATGTCCTCCTCTTCTTCGCTTGCTCCTTCCTCGGCTGGTGCATGGAGGTCACCTGTAAGCTCGTGCAGTTCGGGCGCTTCATCAACCGCGGCTTTCTGCTCGGCCCGCTGTGCCCGATTTACGGCACGGGCGCTGTGCTGATGGCGTACTTTCTGCCCCTGTGGACAACGCAGGTCGAGTCGACATTCCTGCTCGCCCTCGTCCTCTGCGGCACGCTGGAATATATCACCAGCTGGCTGATGGAAAAACTGTTCCACGCGCGCTGGTGGGACTACTCCCAGAAGCGCTTCAACATCAACGGGCGCGTGTGCGCGAGCAACCTGCTGGCGTTCGGGGTGATGGGCGTGTTCGTCGTCAAGGTGCTGAAACCCTTTGCGTTTGGGCTGTTCGCCAAAATCCCGACTGTCTGGCTGGATGTCATCAGCATCACGCTGACGGCGCTGCTGATTGCGGACGTCGCGATTTCCGCGGGCGTGCTGACAAAGATTCGCGGCGCGGCAGAATCCGTCCGCGCGGACAACACCGAAGCCATCACCAAGGCGGTTCGCGAGGCGCTCATGGCGCAGGGCTTCCTGCTCCGCCACCCGCTGCACGCTTTCCCGGAAGTGCAATTCTACAATAAGGCGCACCTTGCCCGCCTGAAGGCGAAGCACGACGAATTGCAGGCGAATATGCGCGAAAAACGCGAGAAGCTCCAGCAGGAACTTGACCGTCTCGAAGAGAAGCGCAAGGCGCTCAAGAAGGGCAAAAAGTGACCCGCAAGTTAATTTCTATTCTCCTGATCCTCCTGATTTTCTCGTCCGCTGCGCACGCGGATGTCCCTGTCCTTGACCTCCGCGCCCACGACGCCGACGCCCGCTTTCCGTCCGACGCCGCCGTCCTCACCGTCGCTTTTCCCCAGATGACCTTCGCCGACGCCGCCATTCTCGTCTGCGACGGCCACGCCGGGATGATTGACGCGGGCGGATACGCGGAGGAATCCGCCGTTCAGACCGCGCTGGAAGCCCTCGGCGTGACGCGGCTGGATTGGGTCGTCGCCACCCATCCGCACCACGACCATCAGCCCGGCTTCGAGGCCATCGCCCGCCGGATGCCGATTGAGCGCTTCCTCACGTCGTTCCCCGCGAACGAAAACGCGCAGATGCAGCATACCCTCGCGGTAATGGCGGAATGCGGCGTGCCGATCGAAAATGCATCGGATGGGCAAATGCTGACGCTCGGACACGCGCAAATCACGCTGATTCTTCCGGAAAATACCGGCAAGACCGTTAATAATCGCTCCCTGCTCGCCCTCGTGACGCTGGGGGATGCCCGGATGCTGATGCTCGCCGACCTCGAAAGCATGGGTCAGCAGGCACTGCTTGATTCCGGCGACGATGTGCACGCGGATATCCTCAAGTACCCGCACCACGGTCACGCTGCCATGAATCAGGCGCTTCTGACCGCTATTGCGCCCAAACTCGCCATCATCACCGCCAAACCGACCCGCGCACCGTACGCCCTCGCGCAGCTGGACGCCATGGCGATTCCCGCCGCGCACACGGACGAATGCGGCTTGCTGCTGAAAACCGACGGGCAGGTGTGGATTTTGCAGAATCTCACGATGGAAGAATAACCGGCGGTTGATTTGTAATAATCCTCGCGGCGGCTTGACAAACCCCGCCCGATTGCCTACAATGGAAGGGAAGTACAGGAAAGGAAGGCTTCTCCGATGAAAAAAATCCAGAAATTGCTTTTACTACTCCTGATGATGGCAATGCTCCTGCCGACGTTCGCGGTGGCAGAAACACCCGTCATTGTCAATCTGGTTGAAAATCCGGACGCTGAATACCACTTTGAGGACGGTGCGAAGATTCTCGAAATCGTTTTTCCGCGCGTTTACTCCTCCGACTGCATCCTCCTGCGCTATGACGGCATGGTCATGATGATAGATGCATCGACCAAAAACGCGACCATGCGCAACCGCATCTACACCGCCTGCGATACCCTCGGCATCGACCACATCGACATTGCCTACAACAGCCATCCGCACGATGACCATATCGACGGATTTCAGTTTGTCAACGAATACGCGCCGATTTCCAAGTTCTTGATTACCTTTCCGGAAGATTTTAATGCGCGGATGAAGAGCGCGGTTAAATTCATGAAGGCGAACAACATCCCCATCGAGCAGATTGCCAACGGCGACACCTTCACGCTGGGGGAGGACGGCGGCGTCAAGATGACCGTCATTCAGTACCACAAGTCCTCTTGGGGCGTGAACGACCAGTCCGCCATGCTGATGGTGCAGTACGGCGACCGCCGGATGCTCCTCGCGGGCGACAACGAGAACCGCTCGCAGCAGTATTTCGCGGCGAATCCGCCGGAAATCGGGCTGAACGCGGATATTTTCAAGTACCCGCACCACGGGCAGGTGCGCCTGCGCGATGACTTCCTGGAAGCCATCAACCCGCAGCTGATTTTCATCAACGGCGCGGCGAACGTCATCAAAGGCAGCGTCAACTACTGCGACAAGAAGCACATTCCGTACCTTTTGGGTTATAAAGGGCTGACCCGGATGCGCACGGACGGCAACATTTGGGTCATTGACTACCTGAAGGAAAAGAATGCCGACCGCGACTTGCCCTACACGCCGGAGCGGGACGAGTAACGCACGAAAATACCCAAAAGTTTAGGAAGAAAATACTATGAAGTATCGCTATCTGCTCATCGACAACGATAACACCCTCATGGACTTCCACGCCGCCGAACACGCCGCCCTCCGCGAGACGCTCACCGAAGCCGGGATTGAACCGACCGACGCCGTCTGCGCACGGTACAGCGCCATCAATGACGCGCTCTGGAAGGCACTCGAACGCGGCGAAACCACCCACGCGGCGCTTAAAATCGCCCGTTTTGCCCAGCTTCTGGAAGAATACCCCGCCGAAAACGTCTGCGCGCACCGCCTTGCCCTGCGTTACAGCCACTATCTCGGCACGCACGCGAACCTCATGCCCGGCGCGGAGGCGTTTTTGCGCCGCCTGCATGGGCGGATGAAAATCGTGCTGGTCAGCAATGGTGACAGCGTTATCCAGCGCAACCGACTTTTCCGGTGCGTGTTCACGCCACTGCTGGATAACATTGTCATCAGCAGCGAAAAAGGCGTCAGCAAGCCCGATCCGCGCCTGATTGAAATTGCCCTTGCCGAATGCGGCTGCACGGACAAGGCGGAAGCAGTCATGGTCGGCGATAGCGCGACGGCGGACATCCCCGCAGCCGTCAACGCAGGAATCGACAGTATCTTTGTTGATTGGAAGAACACGGGCTGCCAACAAGCAACGTATACAGCAAATAATCTGGCGGAAGTAGAACAAATTCTGCTGAAAAGTTAAATTTCAGTGGACGGCATCATCCACAAAATCAATAATTGTCAAAAAGGGTGCATTCGCGGGAATGCGCCCTTTTTCACGTCCGAAAAATGAAAAAAACGTTAAAAATGAATCGAAGCGATTGACAGCCGGGCGTTTCTGCACTATTATAATAGGTAGAGAGCGAGGGGATTTTTGATGGACGAGAACAAGTGGCTGCGCCGAAAGCCGCAGAGCAACCTCGATTACCTTGGGATTACGCTGATTGCGGTTGCGTTTTACATGGCGCTGCTCAACGCGCAGTCCTTCCTGAACGGTGTGAACCGCATTCTTGGCATCCTTGCGCCGTTCGCAGGCGGTGTGGTGATTGCCTACTGCCTTAACCCAATTGTTAAAGCAGCGATGAAGTACCTCTTCCGCGGACGCGAAAAGTGCCGCGGACTCGCCATCTTGCTGGCGTACATTGTCGGCTTGGCAATCGTTGCGCTGCTGATGGTGCTGATTATTCCGCAAATGGTCGGCAGCGTTGTCATGTTCTACCAGAATTTCGACGGCTATGCGCAAAATTTGCTGAATATGCTCAAGGAACTTGACGCGGAAACGCCGGGCGTGGATTTGAGCCTTGCGGTTACGGCGGTGGAGAACCTGAATGCCAGCATGAGCGACCTGCTTGGCACGATTGTCAAGGCGATTACGAACCGCGTGCCGCAAATTATCAGCTACGTCGGCGGCGTTGCTTCGGGTGTCGTGACCATTTTTACAGCGATTGCCAGCAGTGTCTACCTCCTCCTACAAAAGGATAAGCTGCTCCGCCACGCGCGGGTGCTGACGCGCGCGTTCCTGCCGAAGAGCGCCGCGGAGACGACCCTGCGGATTTGCCACGACGCAAACCGCAATTTCGGCGGCTTTTTCGCCGGAAAAATCCTCGATTCCGCGATTATTGGTGTACTGACGTTTGTCAGCATGAACATCCTCGGCTTGTCGTACGCGACGCTCATCAGCATCATCGTCGGCATCACGAACATCATCCCCGTGTTCGGACCGTTCATCGGCGCGATACCCGGCGCGGTGATTCTGCTCTTCCTCGATCCGTGGCAGGCGTTGATTTTCCTGATTTTGATTCTGATTATCCAGCAGTTGGATGGCAATTTCATCGGCCCGATGATTCTCGGCGATTCGATTGGCATCTCGGCGCTCTGGGTTCTCTTCGCGATTGTCGTCGGCGGGGATCTCTTCGGCTTGGTCGGTATGGTCGTCGGCGTTCCCATTTTCGCCACAATTTACGGCATTCTGCGGTCGGCGGCGCGGCACGGCCTGCGGCAGAAGGGGTACACGGACGTGGAAGAATCTGTATCCGCATCCGCTGCGGGCGACGAGATTCCCGATGACCCGCGTGAGAGCGGACACCGGATGTCGCTGTTGCGCCAGTGGAAAGAGAAAATCATGTCCATCGGCAAGAAAAAGAGCAAGTAAGCACGAGGGGGAGCGCAATGGCTTCCCCTTTCCTGCGTAATTTCTACCTATTAAAAGGAGACGCGCGCCATGACACCCGAAGTCCAGCATTATTTACTCGCAGGTTTTCTTCTGCTGGCAGCCGTTTTCGCCGTTCCGCTCTTGAAGCGCGTCCTGACGCCTGTAAAAAAGCGGATTAGCGACCGCATTCCAGCGCTTGTGGGGCATCTTCTCCGCTGCTTCCTGCGCCCGGCGGCATGGCTCGTCCGCGTCACACTCGCGGGTTGGGCACTTCTAACCATCCCGTGGAGCGCCGAAATCCGTGTGGTGCTCACCCGCGCAATGCCGTACTACCAGGCGTTTGTGCTGGCGATGGCGGCGTGGGGCGTTTGGGAAGCCATCCCGGTTATTTGGCAAATGCTGCATCGTCATCCGCACCCTGATCAGCCGGAAAACTACGAAACGTTGTCACGCTTTTTCGAGAACGGATGCCGAACAGTCGTCGTTGTGATGGCGGTTCTGGTCGGTTTGGACGGCCTTGGCGTACCGGTCACAAGCCTGATTGCCGGCGCGGGCGTCGTTGGGCTTGCCATCACCCTCGCGGCGCAGTCCACGCTCTCCGGCCTGATTGCCGGGATCACGCTCGTTGCGGAGCACCCGTTTTCGCTCGGCGATTACATCGTGCTGGGCGATGTTGAGGGGACCGTCGAGGACATTTCGCTGCGTTCAACCCGCATTCGCACGCCCGACCAAGTGCTCATTACCGTCGAAAACAGCAAGGTTTGCGCCGAATACATCCAAAATGCGAACGCGCGCACCCAGCGCCTGTGGGCGTTCACGATTGGCTTGGAGTACCGCACGAGTGCGCCGCAGGTGGAGCAGTTCATCCGCGACCTGACGAAACTTCTGGTTTCAGATCCGGACGTTGATGGGCAGAGCGTGCAGGCGGTGCTGGAGGAATTCGCGGATTCGTCCATCAACGTCAACGTCCGCATGATGGTCAACACCCCCGATTACGGCGACTACCGCGCACTCAAAGGCAGAATTAACCTTGCGGTTATGCATCTGATGGCGGAAGAAGGGCTGTCTTTCGCCTTCCCGTCGAGGAGTGTTTATGTGGAAAAGAATGCACACTGACCGAACGCGCGGACTTCTGCTGACCGGGCTGAAGGCGGCTGGAAGTGCGGCGGTCGCGATAGCCGTTGCCAGCGCAATACACCTGCAGTTTAGCGCGACGGCGGGGATTATCGCGATTTTGAGCCTGATGGGTACGAAGCGCGAGACAATGAAAGTGGCACTGGGGCGGCTGATGGCGTACGGCGCGGCGCTGCTGATCGCCTTCGTGTGCTTCTCGCTCTTCGGCGATGGGCTGCTTGCTTTCGGAATTTACCTTTTTGTTTTCGCGTCGCTGTGCTATGCCTGCTCGTGGGGTTACGCGACGGCGATGATTTCCGTGCTGATTTCCCACTTTATGGGCACGGGCGGCATGACGTGGACGCAGGTTGGCAACGAAAGTTTGTTGTTCCTCATCGGCACAACCTGCGGCATCCTGACGAACCTGCACCTGCACCCGGACGAAAGGCGCCTGGACGCATTGCTTCGTCAGGCGGATGAGCAGATGCGGACGGCGCTGCGTGCGCTTGCGGAAGCGGCGGATGCGCGTAACCCCTTGATTTTGCTGGGTGAGACGCTCCGGCAGGCGGATGAATGGGCCGCGAAAAACGCCGAAAATAGCCTGACAGACGCGCCCACGCGCGAGATTCACTATATCAACATGCGCCGCCAGCAGCGGAGAATCCTGCTACAAGTCACGCAAGACGCACAAAAAGTACAGGGGCATCCGCCGCAGGAAGCCGAGGTTCGGGCGCTGATTGGCCGCATTTTTGCCGAGTATGACCGTGAAAACGACTGCACATCGTTGTTGTCCGCACTGCATGGCCTGCTGGCAGAGATGCAGCGTCAGCCGCTTCCCGCAACGCGTGGCGAGTTCGAGGATAGGGCGCTGCTGTATGTGCTATTGCGGCGCATGGAGGATTTTCTGCTGCTCAAACGCGAGTTCTACGAAGCATATGGTTTCGAAAATAGTCAACAATTAGAATATGAATCATAACTATTATTGTGATGAATTTAGTAGAAATGCGTCCACTTGCGCAAGCAGCAGAAAAATGCTATAATATAGGTTGAAATGAACGCGGAGGTGGCGCATGAAGCAGGAAACGGGGCGGCGGATTGCCCGCTGGGGTTATATGGCAGTCGCGGCGGGCTACCTCTGGTGGAACCTCGCGCGAATGACCGAATTTTCATGGACGTTCACCGTTATGCCGTATCTGGGCGACCTTGGTATCATTGCCGCCATTTTTTCGCTGATTTTGGGCTGGAAAAAGCGCTCCCCGCTTGTCTGGACGATGACAGCGGGGCTTGGATGGATGCTGCTGATGAGCGCTATCCGCGGCGAAAATGTTCTCGCGGCTGAGTGGCAGTACCTCAAGGAGGGCATCATTGCGTTCCTCGTGCTTGCGCCGCTGCCGGGCTGCCTTACCGAAAATCGTTTTCGGCAGTTTTTGAAGGGAACGATAGCCGTCTGGACGACCGCAATTACTTGTCAAGCAGCCATCGGCTTGTGGGCGGCAATCAGCGGTCACGCCGTTTTCAGCATGAAGGGGACGTGGTACATCGGCATGAACCTCGGTGACCACCGCCTGTATTTGAACGCTTACGTTACGACGGCCGCCGCAAAAATGGGCATGACCGTGCTTTTGACCGCGATTTTGTTCGCGCTGAGCCGCACGAAACGGGCGAAAATTGCCTGCGTGATGGCAATTCTGGTACAATGCGGCGCGCTCGCGCTGACGGATTGCCGGACGGCGTTCGTGGCGCTCGGCGTCGCGGCGGGCTTCTGCGTGTGGACGCTCCTCGGTACGAAGGCGCATATGCCGTCGAAATTAAACCATAGGCTTATACTTCCTATGCTGATGGCAGCGGGGATTATCCTCTGCTATGGGCTGCTGGCGGGGGTGTTGACGCTGCTTGCCCCGTCCGTCGCGCCCGGCTCGCTGGACAACGTGAATCTGCTGGAGTTCCCAGCACACCTGATGACGGAAGCCTCTGCTGAACAGGAAGTTATATTAGACAGCACACCCGTCCACCGCAACATTGACACTACGGACGCATTCAACGGACGCTGGGGGATTTGGAAGGGGGCGCTTCGGCTGCTCCAAGCACAGCCGGAGCTGCTGCTGACGGGCACAAGCGCGCCGCTGGCGGCAGGAATGATGAATTTGTACACTGAACCGGGCACGAAATACTTCCAACATGCGCACAATCTGTACTTACAGACGCTTGTCAGCTGGGGGATTCCTGGCCTGCTGATTCTGCTGACCGTGATTGCCATGTTCCTCGTGCAGACAGCGCGAATTTCCAAGCGCGATCAGCCGCTTTGGGTGCTGATGCTGCCCGTCCCAGTAATTTACCTGCTGGTTTGCGAGTTGGTGGACTGCTTCACGATGCTTTCGACGGGTTCGCCAATGCTCTATTGGCTCTGCCTGCTGATGGGCGCGGTGGATGCACAGGCGCGGCGGCTGAAGCCACAAGGACTTCCGAAATAACGAATGGTTACAAACTTGCGCTTTGGGAGGTGAAGCCATCCGATGGTCGATATCATCATCCCTGTGTACAATGCACTTGATACGCTTGAACTTGCGGTTACGTCTGCACTCATGCAGGGGGACGTGCGAATCCTCCTTGTGGACGACGGCTCCACCGACGGCACAGCGCGCTTGTGCGACGAGCTGGCACACCATCCGCGCATTGCGGTGATTCATCAGCAAAACCGCGGGGTGTCTGCCGCACGAAACGCAGGGTTACAAGCGGCAGCGTCGGAATGGCTCACTTTTCTTGATGCGGATGACGTGTTGCTGCCCGACGCAATCGGCAATCTGCTCACCCTTGCGGGGGATTCGCAGGCGATTCAGGGCCTTGTGACCCGTTCGGAAGCCCCTGATGTGCCGGAATGCACCGTTCAAACCCTCTCTTCGCGTGATATGCTGGACTTGGCGCTGCGAAATCCAACCGTGCATTTACACACGCACGGCTGGCTGCTGCGGCGGGAAATATGTAACGAGAGGTTCAACGAATCGCTGAGGCTGGGGGAGGATGGCGAGTGGATGATGCTGGTGCTTCGCGGCGCGAAAACCGTTTCGCTTGCGCAGGTGAACACCTATTGCTACCATTTGCGGGCGGATTCGGCGGTGCACAGCGCGGCAGACGTTGTGCGCGAATATCTGCGAACGCTCACGGCGGCACAGCCAACATTAAACTATTTGGACATGCCGGATGCGGCGGCACAGTACCGCTTGATGCACCTGCTGCTGATGCTGACGCACGGGGTGGTGCAGGAGGGCGGCTTTCGCGACGGGCTGCGGCAGTGCGGGGCGATTCGCCGCTTGTGCCGAGAAGCATTCCGCGCGGATTTGCGCAGTGTGCGGTGGCTGCCGCGGTCAAAGGCGCAGGCGGTGCTGCTCATGCTGCGGTGCGGGCTGTATCCGCTGGCAAGGCGGGCGATTCTGATTCGGCGAAGGCAGAATCAGCAGGCGTGTGCTTTGACGGAAAGTGCAATATAATTGGAAGAGATTTTTCACGCCGGGGTGCGCTGCGACCGTCGAGGGGCAAATCAGCAGTAACTTGCGGGTTATCGCGGGCGGGACGACCTTATCCGTCGCTGCGGCGACGCTTTCATCAGTTGGAAAGTCATGGCACATCTGCGCTTGCACGCCGATGATGGCGAAAATGGTAGACAGCGTATTCGCCAATCGACATCAACAGATTGTAAATCAGCGCAAAATCAGCACGCGGAAGCTGCATGCAAACGTAGCCAACGAAATCGCGCGAATGGGTCAAGGGTCGAAGCCCTTGCAGGGGATCGAAGGGGACAGCGTCCCCTCGCGTCTCCTTCGCTTATGAAAGGAAGTATGACGATGAAACCACTGCGGGTGCTTGTCGTGGGCTGGACGGCGACGACGGGCGGAATTGAGCACTTTTTAATGGCGTATTGTGGAAAAATGAACCGCGAACGCGTTCAATTCGACTTTTTGTGCCGTTTTAGCCCGATTGCGTGCCAAAAAGAAGCGGAAAAAATCGGGAAAATATACACAATAACCCGGCGGAGCAGCGATGTGATGCGCTATTATCGGGAAGTCAACGACTTTTTCCGCGAACATGGGCACGAATACGATATTATCTGGGACAATGAGTGCATGTTCAACGACATGACGCCGCTGAAAAAGGCCGCGGAGGTGGGCATTCCGGTGCGAATCGCGCACTGCCATAATCCGCAGAATATGGATAAATCAGTCATCGGACATGTGCAGGGCTTCCTCCATCGGGTCAATCACCATTCGCTCAGCCGCTACGCCAACGTCCTTTGGGCGTGCTCGATGGAGAGCGCAAAGTGGGCGTGCCCCGCCATGGATTTGCCCTGCGAGGTCATCCCGAACGCCATTGATGCGCAGATGTTCCGCTTTTCGGAGCAGGTTCGGCGCGAGGTTCGCGAGCAGTATGGGCTGGAAGATTGCCTCGTAGTTGGTCATGTTGGGCGCTTACAGTACCAGAAAAACCAAACATTCTTGCTGGACGCCTTCCGCCACCTGCATGAGCGCGAAGAGAAAGCGCGGCTCGTGCTCGTCGGCGATGGCCCGGATTTGACGGAGCTGGAGGCGAAAGCCGTCACCCTCGGCATTGAGCGGGAAGTCCTCTTCCTTGGCAACCGCGATGACGTCAACCGCTTGTTGCAGGCGTTCGACCTGTTCGTCATGCCGTCGCACTTTGAGGGCTTCGGGATGGCGGCTTTGGAAGCGCAGGCGGCAGGGCTGCCATGTCTGCTATCCGCCAGCGTGCCGAGGGAAACGAAGCTGACGCGAAACGTGGAGTTTATTCCGGCGGAAGATCCGGCGATTTGGGCGGAACATATGCTGAACATGCTGGAGCGCCACGAAATCCGCCGCGACGAGGCGCAGACCATCGCCGACGCGGGCTACGACATAGGCACCGCGTCGCAGCGGCTGGAGGACAAGCTCATCGCCCTGACGGAGAGAAAACGGTTTCAGCGGCGCTTCCTGATGACCCCGAAAACGAGCGCATCGGGCGTGCCGGCGCTGAACAAGGCGCGCGCGGACATCGAGCAAATCGCCGCTGAAATGGGATACGCGCCGTTCGTGCTCCACGCGCCGGACAGCGCAAATGGCAGCGTCTGGCAAGCTATCCAAGTCGGCGCAAAGACGCTTGGCGACTGGGTTCGCGCGTTCTACCGGATGCGGCAGGGCGCCCTGCTGCTCGTGCAGTACCCGTATTTCCCGGTCAAGGGCTACGGCGTGGCGCGGCTGGCGCTGCACCTGCTGCGCTGGAAGGGCGTGAAAACCGCCGCGCTCGTGCACGACCTCGACTCGCTCCGGCGGATTGGGGGAAGCGCCGCGCGCGGGAGCGACCAGCTGCTGCTGCCGGGGTTCGAGGCGCTCATCGTGCACAGTCAGCGGATGGAAAGCTACCTGCGGACAGTGGGCGTGACGTGCCCGATGATTCTGATGGAAGCGTTTGACTGCCTGTCAGAAGGGGAAATCCCTGTGCGGGAGAAGAGCCGCATGGTCGCGATTGCGGGCAACCTCGCCGCGGACAAGAGCGGATACCTGAAAGATATTGGCAAAGTTCCGCTGGAATGGCAATTATATGGAACAAACTGGGCAGGAAGCGACTCAACGCGCATCGAATACCACGGCGAAATTGCGCCGGAGAAGCTGCCGGAAACGATTTCGGGTGCGTTCGGCATCGTGTGGGACGGCGACAGCCTTGACGGACTGACTGGCTTGTACGGCGCGTACGCCCTGCTGAACAGCCCGCACAAGCTGTCAACATACCTCGCGGGCGGACTGCCGGTGATTGTTGCGAAGAACGCCGCGGCGGCGGATTTTGTGGCGCGGGAGCAGGTCGGCGTGGCGCTGAACAGCCTGCGCGAGCTGCCGGAGCTGATTCGCACGATGCCGGAGGAGGACTACCAGCGCTACGCGGCGAACGCGCGGCGGGTCGGGGCGCAGCTTCGGGCGGGGGAAAACACGAAGCGGGCACTGCGGAAGCTGGAAGAAGTGGAATGAGCAGCTGGCGGACGGCGCGCAGTGAAATCAGGACGCTGAGCATTCGTCGGCGCGTTTTCGCCGAATGCCCGCGCACCGTCCGGCAAAATCCGAAAAACCGAAAATCCCCCTTACGACCATCCGCAAATCCGACTGGATGGTCATTTTTTGACCGAAATTTCCTGCTGAAACGATTTCGGGAATCAGTCGAAACGATTTCGTAAAAAATCCTGCAAACCCTTGAAAACACAGGAATGGAAACGTTTACAACGCGAGGAATGGAGAATCCGGAAAAAATTTTTATAAAAAAACACAGGAAAACACTTGATTTTTTCGCGCGGGTGGTGTATACTCTAACCATCACGAAAACGGTTTAGCAAAAAGCCGAACGGGTTCGTGAGCATCACATGTCCCGGAAGCAGAACGCTAACCCGCCTCGGCGCTTCCAGCAAAGACGAAAGGAGGGGCGCCCATGGCCGTGACCATCAAGGATGTTTCCGCAAAGTGCGGCCTGTCCATCTCCACTGTCAGCAAGGCGTTCAACAACTACGCGGACATCAGCCTCGAAACCCGCGAACTCGTGCAGCGCACGGCGCGTGAAATCGGCTATTACCCCAACGCCATCGCCCGCACGCTCAAAACCAACCGCTCCTACAACTTGGGCGTACTGTTCCAGGAAAAGCGCGGCACGGGTCTGACCCACAGCTTCTTCGCCTCCGTCCTGGATGCATTCAAGTCGGCGGGGGAGAAGCGCGGGTACGACATCACCTTCATCAACCACCACATCGGGTGGACGGGCATGACCTATCTAGAGCACTGCCGATACCGCAATGTAGACGGCGTGTGCGTCGTCTGCGCCGATTTTTACGCGCCGGAGGTCATTGAGCTGGTGGACAGCAATCTGCCCGTCGTCACCATCGACCACAGCTTCAACAACCGCTCGTGCGTGCTGTCGGACAACATCGGCGGACTCAAGCTGCTGGTGGATGCCGCTTGTCGGAAGGGACACCGCAAAATCGCGTACGTCCACGGCGAAAAATCCTCCGTCACGGAGAACCGCATCATCGGCTTCTACCGTGCGATGCAGGAGCATGGGCTGAATGTGAACCCGGACTTCGTCGTCGAGGCGCTCTACGACAACCCCGCCACGAGTATGCAGGCGGTGCTGAACCTGAT
>ULTJ01005513.1_pt1 | contig 13268 bp, 11 predicted proteins | sample 1957491 | NCBI WGS metagenome assembly ULTJ01 (sample SAMEA4835731, study PRJEB28245) | human gut metagenome | biome: gut microbiome; material: fecal sample | place: Denmark | collected 2008 | reverse complement strand
AAGCCATATTCTACAAGGTTGGTTTTGCGGGCACGGTCGCCACCATACATGGCACGTATTTGTGGTACACTGACGTGGCTCTCGTCAATTACAATCAGAAAATCATCGGGAAAGAAGTCAAGCAGACAGTAAGGTCGAGTACCTGCTGCACGACCGTCAAAATAGCGCGAATAGTTTTCGATACCCGAACAGTGACCCAATTCGCGCATCATTTCCATGTCATACGTCACACGTTCCTGCAGACGTTTGGCTTCAAACGGACGTCCTTCATTCTCAAACCATTGCACCTGTTTGTGCAAGTCGTCTTCTATCTGATGAATGGCTCGCAGAGTGGCCTCCTTGGTCGTCATAAAGAGATTGGCGGGATAGATTTTGTAAGCGTCGAACTTGGCAAGGGTAATCCCGCTTATCGGGTCTACTTCTTCAATGCTGTCTATCTCGTCCCCCCAGAAAACGATACGTAGCAAATTGTCAGCGTATGCCAGATAGATATCCACTGTATCGCCCTTTACCCGGAAGTTACCACGATTCAGGTCAATGTCGTTACGGACGTAAAGGCTGTCTACCAAGCGACGCAGAAATACGTTACGGCTAAACATTTTGCCTTGTTCCACTTCAATCACATTGTTGTAGAAATCTGCCGGATTTCCCATACCGTAGATGCACGATACCGAAGAAACCACTACCACATCTTTCCGTCCGGAGAGTAGGGCGGAAGTGGCGGCAAGACGGAGCTTGTCTATCTCATCATTGATGGCAAGGTCTTTTTCTATATAAGTGTCCGAAGATGGCAGATAAGCCTCGGGCTGGTAATAATCATAATAAGATACATAATACTCTACGGCGTTATTCGGGAAAAATCCCTTGAATTCACTGTAAAGCTGTGCAGCCAAAGTCTTGTTATGGCTCAATATCAAAGTCGGTTTATTGACATTGGCAATGACGTTGGCAATGGTAAACGTTTTTCCCGAACCTGTGACACCAAGCAAGGTCTGTGCAGGAACTCCTTCCTGTACACCTTCGGTCAGTTGTGCGATAGCTTCCGGCTGGTCACCGGTAGGCTTATAAGCGGATGTTAATTCAAATTTATTCATTTTCTCTCTTTAGGAGCGGCAATATTCGGTAAAATCTTTGAGATAAACAAAATAATTTGTTTACTTTGCGGCAAAGAAAATGCAATTAAGTTAATAATAACCATTAATGTAATACAACGAAGAACATGATTTGGAATGAAAGTATCGAATGCATGGATCGCGAGAGTCTTCGCAAAATCCAGAGTATTCGCCTTAAGAAGACTGTGGAGCGTGTATATCATGATACTCCCTTCTACCGCAAGAAAATGCAGGAATTGGGTATTACTCCCGATGACATCAACAGTATTGACGATATCGTTAAACTTCCCTTTACCACTAAATACGATCTCCGGGACAACTATCCTTTCGGACTTTGTGCCGTGCCGATGAGCCAGATTGTGCGTATCCACGCTTCTTCCGGTACTACCGGAAAACCTACGGTGGTGGGATATACCCGTAAAGACCTTTCAGCCTGGGCCGAATGTCTTTCCCGTGCTTTTACGGCCTACGGTGCGGACAGTTCCGACTTCTTTCAGGTATCATACGGATACGGACTTTTTACCGGTGGCCTGGGAGCACATGCCGGGGCTGAAAATATAGGAGCCTCCGTCATCCCGATGTCCAGTGGCAATACGGAAAAGCAGATTACACTGATGCACGATTTCGGTTCGACGGTGTTATGCTGTACACCTTCATACGCCCTTTATTTGGCTGATGCCGTAAAAGATTCCGGCTTTCCCCGTGAAGAGTTCAAGTTGCGGATAGGTGCTTTCGGTGCCGAACCCTGGACAGAGAATATGCGTCGTGATATTGAAAACAAACTGGGAATCAAAGCCTACGACATTTACGGACTGAGTGAAATAGCCGGTCCGGGTGTGGGATACGAGTGTGAGTGCCAACATGGTACGCACTTGAATGAAGACCATTATTTCCCTGAAATCGTTGACCCGAAGACTCTGGAACCCGTAGCTCCCGGTGAAACGGGAGAGTTGGTGTTTACCCACCTTACTAAGGAAGGGATGCCGTTATTGCGTTATCGTACTAAAGACTTAACCGCCCTCCATTATGATACATGTCCTTGTGGCCGTACTTTGGTTCGTATGGATCGTATCCTAGGACGTAGCGACGATATGTTGATTATTCGCGGTGTCAATGTATTCCCCACACAGATTGAATCCGTTATTCTTGAAATGCCTGAATTTGAACCGCACTACCTCCTGTTGGTAGACCGAAAAAACAATACCGATACCATGGAGTTGCAAGTTGAAGTTCGTTCTGAATATTATTCCGATGAAATCAATAAGATGCTGGCATTGAAAAAGAAACTCACCGCCCGCTTGCAAAGCGTGCTTGGTTTGGGAGTAGATGTCCGCCTGGTTGAACCTCGTAGTATAGAGCGTAGCGTCGGTAAAGCCAAACGTGTAATCGATAACCGTAAATTGTAAATCGTCAATTGTCAATCGTAAATCGTCAAATTGTAAATAAACTTATGGTAGCAAAACAACTTTCTATTTTTCTGGAGAACAAGTCCGGTCGCCTTACGGAAGTGACGGAAGTTCTGGCTAGAGAAGGTGTGAACCTTTCTGCTCTCTGCATTGCCGAGAATGCTGATTTCGGTATTCTCCGTGGTATTGTTTCTGAACCTGATAAAGCATATAAGGCTTTGAAAGATAATCATTTCGCAGTCAACGTTACCGATGTTGTAGGTATCAGTTGCCCCAATATCCCCGGTTCATTGGCGAAAGTACTTCGTTGTCTGTCCGATGAAGGAGTATTCATTGAATATATGTATTCTTTTGCCAACGGCCAGACTGCCAATGTTATTATCCGTCCTAACGACATGGAGAACTGCATCCGTGTGTTGACGGAAAAGAAAGTGGACTTACTTGCAGCAAGCGATTTGTATAGATTATAATCCCTATTCGTCGACAATCCTGCCCTGTTCGTCTGCTTTTTGAAAAATTAAGGTTCGTATCGTTGCTTTATTCGATGCGAACCTCTATCTTTGCACATTATTTGAATAAAAGTAATGAAAAAGAACATCCTAATAACTCTGCTTGCAGCACTGCTGCTCTCCTCGTGTGGAGAATACAACAAGTTGCTGAAAAGCACCGATTACGAATACAAGTACGAAGCGGCAAAGAATTATTTTGCAAAAGGGCAGTATAACCGTGCGGCCACTTTGTTGAATGAATTGATTGCTATTCTTAAAGGTACCCTAAATGCAGAGGAATCACTCTATATGCTAGGCATGAGTTACTACAATCAGAAAGATTATCAGACTGCCGCCCAGACTTTCATCCAATATTATAATGTTTATCCCCGTGGCACGTTCACTGAATTGGCACGTTTCCACGCTGGAAAAGCTTTGTATTTGGATACCCCGGAGCCTCGTCTTGACCAATCCGGAACTTACAGTGCCATCCAGCAGTTACAGATGTTCCTTGAATACTTCCCGCAGAGCGCCAAAAAAGAAGAAGCTCAAACTATGGTATTTGCCCTTCAAGACAAGTTGGTGATGAAAGAATACCTTTCAGCCAAGTTATATTACAATCTGGGAAATTACTTGGGCAATAACTACGAATCTTGTGTTATCACTGCACAGAATGCATTGAAGGACTATCCTTATACCAATATGCGTGAAGACTTGTCTATCCTCATCCTGCGTGCCAAATACGAAATGGCTGTATATAGCGTGGAGGACAAGAAGGCTGAACGTTACCGTGAAACGGTAGATGAATATTATGCTTTCAAGAATGAATTCCCCGAAAGCAAATATATGAAAGATGCCGATCGCATTTTCAAGGAAGCGCAAAAGATTTTGAAAGACTGAGAATAGAGAGAATATAATTGATAGAAAATTAAATTAGATAGAAACTTATGGATTACAGAAAGACAAATGCTCCTTCTACTACGGTTACCCGTGACATGATGGAGTTGTGTGAGGATACCGGTAATGTATATGAAACCGTAGCTATTATCGGTAAACGTGCCAATCAGATTAGTGTTGAAATCAAGAACGACCTTTCTAAGAAATTGGCAGAGTTTGCTTCTTACAATGATAATCTGGAGGAGGTATTCGAGAACCGCGAACAAATTGAAATTTCACGTTATTATGAGAAATTGCCGAAACCGACTTTGATTGCTACACAAGAATATATTGAAGGTAAGGTGTATTATCGTAATCCTGCAAAGGAAAAAGAGAAATTACAATAATGATACAACGTATTCAATCCGTTTACTTATTGTTGGTAACTATCCTGTTGGTAGTGGCAATTTGCCTGCCGATAGGACAATATATCGGTACGGACGGAGTGACAACCCATATATTCAAGCCGTTGGGCGTAATGTTGGCTGACGGTACTTTCCAGTCTACATGGGGATTGTTCGGTATACTTTTGTTGAGCGCGATTATTGCTTTCTGCACTATTTTCCTGTTCCGTAACCGCATGTTGCAGGTACGTATGACTATATTCAGCAGTCTTTTGTTGATAGGTTACTACATTGCTTTCTTCGTGTTCATGTTTATGTTGAAGAGCGATTTGGATGCAATGAATTTCCAGTTGGGTTGGGCTTTGTGTCTCCCCGTCGTATGTATCATTTTGAATTATCTGGCCTTCCGGGCTATCTATCGGGATGAACTGATGGTGAAAGCTGCGGACAGATTGAGATAAAACCTGATATCTGTTAGCCTTTAACAGATAATCTCTTTATATGAAACAGACCATGTGTTTTGAGTGAACACATGGTCTGTTTTTTTGTCGTACATAAGTGAATTATTTATATAAACTAATAATATGATTATGGCGACTATAAAAGTAAAGTTATGGTTACTTGTTCAAACCTATAAAATATCCGTCGGAAAAACATTCGTCGGAACAAGGAAATATGTATCTTTGTTCTGTCATCCTAGAAAAGCGAAAGAATATGAGTAACAAAATTTATCCCATCGGTATTCAGAACTTCGAGAAAATTCGTAGAACCGGCTATTTTTATGTTGATAAGACTGCACTGGTTTATCAATTGGCAAAGATAGGGAGTTACTATTTCCTGAGCCGTCCCCGTCGTTTCGGTAAAAGTTTGCTGATATCTACTTTCGAGGCTTATTTCCAGGGAAAGAAAGAGCTTTTTGAGGGATTGGCAATGGAAAAATTGGAAAAGGATTGGATAAAACATCCTATTCTTCATCTGGACTTGAATATAGAAAAGTATGATACACCTGAAAGTCTGGATAAGATTCTGAACAGGCATCTTGTGGAATGGGAAAAACTTTATGGTAGTGAGCCTGCAGAAACCTCTTTTTCCCTGCGCTTTGCGGGAATAATCAAGCGTGCCTGTGAGCAGACGGGGCAAGGTGTCGTCATCCTTGTAGATGAATATGACAAGCCCATGTTGCAAGCCATCGGTAACGAAGCTTTGCAGAGGGAATTTCGCAACACCCTGAAACCTTTCTATGGTGCTTTGAAGACCATGGACGGTTGTATCCGGTTCGCTTTCCTGACGGGAGTCACCAAGTTTGGAAAGGTCAGTGTGTTCAGCGACTTGAACAATCTGGATGACATCTCGATGTGGAATGAATATATTGATATCTGCGGTATCAGTGAGAAGGAATTGCATGACAACCTGGAAGCTGAGATGTATGAGTTTGCCGATGCCCAAATTTTATCGTATGAACAGTTCTGTAATAAACTACGCGAATATTACGACGGTTACCACTTTACGCATAATTCCATCGGTATGTACAATCCTTTCAGCCTGCTCAACGCTTTTAAGCGTAAGGAGTTCGGCAGTTATTGGTTTGAAACCGGTACCCCCACCTATCTTGTGGAATTGTTGAAGAAGTACCATTATGACCTGGAGCGTATGGCTGATGAAGAGACCGACGCTCAGGTACTGAATAGTATTGACTCCGAATCAACCAATCCCATTCCGGTGATTTATCAAAGCGGATATCTCACAATTAAGGGTTATGATGAAGAATTTGGAATATACACTTTAGGTTTTCCGAATCGAGAGGTGGAAGAAGGCTTTGTCCGTTTCTTGTTGCCTTTCTATGCAAATACCAATAAGGTGGAAGCCCCTTTTGAGATACAAAAGTTTGTCCGTGAAGTACGTGCCGGTGATTACGACTCTTTTTTCCGTCGTCTCCAAGGCTTCTTTGCCGATACCCCCTACGAACTGGTTCGTGACCTGGAACTGCATTATCAGAATGTCCTGTTCATCGTCTTCAAGTTGATGGGATTTTATACAAAAGTGGAGTATCACACGAGTGAAGGCCGTGTCGACCTTGTTTTGCAGACCGACAAATACATCTATATCATGGAATTCAAGCTGAATGGAACGGCGGCGGAGGCCTTAGCGCAAATCAACGAGAAACATTACGCGCAGCCTTTTGAAACAGATGTACGTGAACTCTTCAAAATTGGCGTGAACTTCAGTTCCAAAACACGTAATATTGAAAGGTGGATAGCAGAGAAAAATTGTTAGTTGGAATTAGAGTGGTCTTTGGAAACAAAGTAAAGCCTGAAAGTCTTTTTGTCCGACTTTCAGGCTTTACTGTTTTTATAGGTATATATGTTATTTCTTGAGGTCGAACAGATAAGTAATCTTTGCCGTAATCACTCCGTGCGCGGAACGGGAGAAGTAATCTTTCTTGGTGCTGTTGTAGAAGTCGGAGAGAGCGTAGTAATATCTTCCTTCAACGAGGAAATTACCGGCTTTAGTGCGAAGCTCCACGCCGGCCCCACCGGTGATACCATAGTCAAATCTGTTATCTACGGCTTTATCATGCTGTTCCACGGTGACACCTGAATAATCTTTCCAGTTACCGCTTATCGTTCGGCTGTCACTCAAGAAGAAGCCAATTTGTGGACCGGCATGAATGAAGAACTGTAATCCCCGGTCTTTTCCGAACGCCAGATGAGCTAAAAATGGTATTTCCAGATAATTCATCTTACGGGTATACTGCAAATTGGGATAATCTTCGTAAAATTCGTCCCAACCATGTTGGGAAAAGTTTAATTCCACTTGTGCCCCACAAATCATGCTGAAATATTTCTCGGAAATATAACGTGCCGTTATGCCGCCATTAATGCCCATCAGGTTCTTTTGGCGTACTTTAGGTGAGAAGCTTACACTATTCAGGTTGATACCTCCATTGACGCCCACGGAGAAATTGTGGCGCTGTTCACCTATCTGCGCACTTGCAGGCAAGGCGAGGGTAATCAGTAATAGCGCTGTTCCTATAATTGTTTTCAGTTTCATCTATTTTATTGTCAATTACAAATTACTAATTACGAGTTATCATTTTTAATTAGTAATTATTCCAAGTTAATCAAAGTCCAGTTTTACCAGTTCAAAGTTCTTGGTGAAATGCACAAAGAATACTTTCCGATTGATAAATCCTCCCCAGTTATTCACACGTTGAAATTTAAATCCGGTCTGGATGGGGACTAAATCCATGCGTTGAAGGTTCTTTTCGAGCGCCGAACCATATTGGGACAAACCTTTCAGGAAGAAATAACCAGTATCAAATCCCAGCATGCCGAACTTCGGATAACGTTCGTCCATATCCTTGCCATACCATCTGCGATAGTTCTTGGTGAAGTTGATAGCGGCAGGCAACAGGTTGTTGGTGTAGAATGAAGAATAGAAATACGTATCCAGTTCAAAGAATGCTTCAAGATGGTCTTTAGTGTACGTTTGCCATTCCGGGTATCCGAAAAGATGGATGCGGCTATCAGTTTTCTCGCGAACCAGCATAGTGAGCTGCGGAAGAGCTTTTATCAGTGTGATATTACTGCCCGAAGTAGGGATGAATATGTTTTCGCGGCCATCCATCAACACCGCTTTCAGTGATTCCACATTGGCATCCTCTTTCAGTGTCTTCATCGGGATGGCGCGATTGCGTAATTCCTCTTTCAATCCTTTGATGAAATCTGCCTTATCTTTGGTTCCCTGGCTTGCTTCGAGGAAAATGACATTGGCATTGGGGAACTGGCGAACGAAGTGTTCATATACTTCGGAATAAAGGTAAGATTGCGGCGTATTGATTTGATAAACCGCAGGATTGCGGAATACCGTGTTGTCTTTGGAAGTAAACGGTATCACGAGACGTATTCCGTTTTTGTTGGCAAACTCAGCCAAGGGCTTGATGTGTTGCTGATGCAGTGGCCCGAAGATAATATCCATGTCCTTCATTTCACTCTTGCCGAGTATGGAGTTAAGAGAAGCCGTTTCCGGTCCTGAACTATATGTATAAAGATCGATGGAAGTACCCGTACGCTTCAGGCTATCCACTGCCATCAAGAATCCTTCATAATATTCCACCATCTTTGCCGCTTCGCTCCGGGTGGCTCCGTCCGGAAGGAAAGGAAGAATGAGGGCAGCCTTGATGGTACTGATACGTTCGCTTACTTTCTTGTTTTCATTGAACAACTCGCTATCCGAAGGCACGGTTTGTGGCTGGGCACTTTGTTGGGTCTGTGCAGAGGGATAAGGAATACAGAGGAAGGAGCCTTTCTTTATTTTGTTTTCGCCTTTCAACTCCGGATTGGCGGCTATCAGTTCGGCTTCGCTGATACCATATTCACGACTGATGCTGAATACGGTTTCTTTCCGTTTCACTTTGTGCATATCGCGGCAACGTGATTGCACGGGACCTTGTATGGCAGTGTTCTCAACAGGTGCCGGAGTAGTTACTGTTACATTGGTAACACCTGCCTCTGTAGTGGAAGGAATACGAATAACTTGGCCGATACGGAAGTTCTCGGCGCTCAATCCGGGATTGGCATCACAGATGGCTTTGGCGGATATGTTATATTTTATAGTAAGTCGGTAGAGTGTTTCGCCCGCTTCAATGGTATGGAATGTCTCTTTCTGCGGACTGACTACAGCTTTAGGGATGCGCAAGGCACGTCCCACATAAATTTTCTCATCGCTTCCGGGGTTCAGCTTCACGATGTCACTCTGACTCACGCCGTACATGCTGGCTATGGAATAAAGGCTTTGCCCTTTTTCGATGGTATGTAGAAAATAAGACTGGTTTTCTTGTGCGTTTACTCCGAAACTGCATGCACCGGCAAGCAGCAAAGAGCAGATAATGCGGTTAATCGTTTTCATTCAGTAATCGTTGGTTTATGTTTACAATTTCCCAAAGTAGCTGCAAAGTTAACAATATTGTCCCATTTCAACCAAAGGAATGCGTTAAGAAATAATATTGTGCATTTCAAAACTGAAAAATACTTTATTTCGGCTGATATTAGAAGGAAAAAAGTTATTTTTGCCCGATTATAAAAAAACAATTTTGGTTGAATGCAGAGATGATAAGTGATATCTTTCAATTTTTTAGACGCAGATTACGCGGATGACGCGGATTGTTTATTTATACGGATAATTGCATAGCCTTTAAAATCCGCGTCATCCGCGTCTAAAAAATCGGAATATAGCAAATTATTATTGAAACGCATTCCAATAAACATAAATAAGCAGTATGCAAGAAGAAATAGAATATATCAACGTATACGGTGCCCGTGTACATAATCTGAAAGATATCGATGCCGAAATACCCCGCAACAGCCTGACGGTTATTACCGGACTGAGCGGTAGCGGTAAATCGTCCTTGGCATTCGATACGATTTTCGCCGAAGGCCAACGCCGCTACATCGAAACCTTTTCCGCATACGCCCGTAACTTTCTGGGTAATTTGGAACGTCCTGATGTAGATAAAATTACAGGTTTGAGCCCGGTTATATCTATTGAACAGAAGACTACGAACAAAAATCCCCGTTCTACGGTAGGTACTACGACGGAAATATACGACTACCTTCGTCTGCTATACGCCCGTGCCGGTGAAGCCTATTCCTATCTTTCCGGTGAGAAGATGGTGAAGTACACCGAGGAGCAAATTATCGACCTTATCCTGAAGGATTATAATGGTAAACGGATTTATATCCTTGCCCCGTTGGTTCGTAGCCGTAAGGGACATTATAAAGAACTGTTCGAACAGATACGTAAAAAGGGGTATCTAAATGTTCGTGTGGATGGTGAAGTGCGTGAGGCTTTGCCGGGTATGAAGCTTGACCGTTATAAGAACCACGATGTGGAAGTGGTGATTGATAAGTTGATAGTATCCGACAAGGATGATACCCGTCTGAAAAGCAGTGTTGCCACAGCCATGCGGCAAGGCGACGGCTTGCTGATGATACTCGACGTGCAGGCTGACACGGTGCGTCACTACAGTAAACGCCTGATGTGTCCTGTCACCGGATTGTCCTACCGGGAACCGGCTCCTCATAACTTCTCTTTCAACTCTCCGCAGGGAGCGTGCCCTAAGTGTAAGGGACTGGGAGTAGTCAATCAGATAGATATAGATAAGGTGATACCTGACCGTAATCTTTCTATCGCCGAAGGTGCCATCATTCCTTTGGGGAAGTCCAAGAACAGCATGATATTCTGGCAGATAACCGCATTGCTGGAGAGATACGAAGCTACATTGAAAACTCCGGTGAAGGAGTTGCCGGACGATGCCATCGATGAAATCCTTTACGGTTCCGACGAGCGCATTAAGATAAAGAGTACCCTGATAGGTACATCTTCCGATTATTTTGTGACCTTTGAGGGAGTGGTGAAGTATATCCAGATGTTACAGGAGAAAGATGCTTCTGCCACAGCACAGAAGTGGGCGGAGCAGTTTGCCAAAACTACCGTTTGTCCGGGATGTCACGGTGCCAAACTGAATAAGGAAGCATTGTCCTATCGCATCCATGACAAGAATATCTACCAGCTTTCCAGTATGGATATCAACGAACTCTATGACTGGTTGTTGAAGGTCGACCCTTATCTTAGTAATAAGCAACAGCAGATTGCAACTGAAATTCTGAAGGAAATCCGTACACGTCTAAAATTCCTGTTGGATGTGGGGTTGGATTATCTGTCCCTTGACCGTAGTGCCGTCAGCCTGTCCGGTGGTGAGAGCCAGCGTATCCGTTTAGCTACACAAATCGGTTCGCAGTTGGTCAATGTGTTGTATATTCTCGATGAGCCGAGTATCGGTTTGCATCAACGGGACAACCAGCGCCTTATTCATTCATTGAAGGAACTGCGTGATATGGGCAACTCGGTCATAGTGGTAGAGCACGATAAAGATATGATGCTTGCTGCCGATTACGTCATCGATATGGGACCGAAGGCAGGACGTCTGGGAGGTGAAGTCGTTTTTGCGGGTACTCCTCAAAAAATGTTGCAGACACATACATTGACTTCACAATATCTGAACGGAGAACGAAAGATTGAAGTACCTGCCAAACGTCGTGAGGGAAACGGGCATAGCCTTTGGCTGCGTGGTGCGAAAGGGAATAACCTGAAGAATGTAGACGTTGAGTTTCCACTGGGCAAGTTGATTTGTGTCACGGGAGTATCGGGTAGTGGTAAATCCACATTAATCAATGAAACGCTTCAACCTATTCTGTCTCAGAAATTCTATCGTTCGCTTCAGGACCCGTTGGAATACGGCAGCATTGAAGGACTGGAATATATAGATAAGGTAGTAAATGTAGACCAATCGCCTTTAGGACGTACGCCACGTTCCAATCCAGCTACTTATACGGGAGTATTTTCGGATATCCGTAATCTATTTGTCGGTTTACCCGAAGCCAAAATACGCGGTTATAAGCCCGGACGTTTCTCGTTCAACGTCACCGGTGGACGTTGCGAGGCATGTCAGGGTAATGGTTACAAAACAATTGAAATGAATTTCCTGCCGGACGTATATGTTCCGTGTGAAGTCTGTCATGGCAAGCGCTATAACCGCGAAACTCTGGAAGTCCGTTTCAAGGGGAAATCCATTGCCGATGTGCTGGATATGACGATTAATCGTGCGGTAGAGTTCTTCGAGAATGTTCCTCAGATTCTAAATAAAATCAAGGTCATCCAGGAAGTCGGTTTAGGATATATCAAGTTGGGACAATCTTCCACAACCCTTTCAGGTGGTGAGAGCCAGCGTGTGAAACTGGCCACCGAACTTTCCAAGCGAGATACGGGTAAAACTCTTTATATTCTTGACGAGCCGACGACAGGGCTCCATTTTGAAGACATCCGTGTCTTGATGAACGTATTGAATAAGTTGGTTGATAAAGGAAATACGGTTATCGTCATTGAGCATAACCTCGACGTCATCAAAATGGCCGATTATATTATTGATATGGGGCCTGAAGGTGGTAAGGGTGGGGGAGAACTCCTTTCATTCGGAACACCCGAAGAGGTGGCGAAGAGTGACAAAGGATACACGCCGAAATTCCTGAGAGAAGAGTTGTTTTAAGTATTAATGATGGGAATTTAGTTGTTCACCACAGAGGACGCAGAGTCTCACAGAGGTTTTAATTTTTTAGACGCTGATGACACGGATGGCGCAGATTTTTTCTTTAGTAGTAGCGACAGAGTAAAATCTGCATAATCGGTTCAATCTGAGTCTAAAGAACAGGATACACAGCGTAGCCCGTAGCCCTGAAATCGGCGTCATCTGTGTTATCTGCATCTAAAAATAAAACTAGTCGAAGTATGAAAATTAATAAAACCAATGCAGCCCGTCTGCTTGATAAAGCCAAAATCTCATACGACCTCATCCCATACGAAGTCGACGAGAACGATTTGAGTGCCATACATGTTGCCGCCAGTCTGGGTGAGAATATCGAGCAAGTATTTAAGACTCTGATACTTCATGGAGATAAGAACGGCTATTTTGTATGTGTCATTCCTGGTGAACACGAGGTTGATTTGAAGCTTGCCGCTAAAGTTTCCGGTAATAAGAAATGCGACCTTATTCCGATGAAGGAACTTCTTCCGCTTACCGGTTATATTCGTGGCGGCTGTTCCCCCATCGGTATGAAGAAAGCCTTCCCTACCTATATCCATGAAACCTGCCTGCAATTCCCCTATATCTACATCAGTGCCGGGCAACGGGGACTTCAGCTTAAACTTGCTCCCAAAGATTTGATAAAGGAGGTACGTGCAGAAGTGTGTACTCTTTTCAATGAATAAATCCCTTCTTCCTGCACTTCTCTCTTTTCTTTGTCAACTTGTGTCTGAAATCTTGTTCATTCAAGTTTTACAAGTGGAGGTAAATGATAATTTAGGGGCGTAGCGCCCCAGCAAGATTTCCTTTCGGATGATAGTGTTTTCAGGCACGGATTACACGGA
>ULTJ01038712.1_pt1 | contig 13280 bp, 9 predicted proteins | sample 1957491 | NCBI WGS metagenome assembly ULTJ01 (sample SAMEA4835731, study PRJEB28245) | human gut metagenome | biome: gut microbiome; material: fecal sample | place: Denmark | collected 2008 | reverse complement strand
CCCCGCAAGCCGTACACTTCTCCTCGTCTACTTCGGGAAGCCCGGATTCGGGATTCATGTGGATAGCATCGAACTGACAAGCGGCCACACAGTCGCCACAGCCCAAGCAACCAAAACTACAACCTGTTTCACCACCATAAAGAGAGGCTGCAATAGCACAACTCTTCGCTCCGTCGTATTGATTGACACGCGGACGGTTGGCACAAGTTCCGTTACATCTCACCACTGCAACCATAGGTTCGGAAGCAGCGGCATCCAACCCCAGAATCTCGGCAACCTTTGCCATGACAGGCTGTCCGCCCACTGGACAAAGTTTACCTTCCAGCGAACCGGCTTTTACGCAAGCATCAGCAAATCCGCTACAACCCGGGTAACCACATCCACCGCAGTTTGCCTGGGGCAAAACTTCTGCCACCTGAGCAATTCGCGGATCTTCATACACGGCGAATTTCTTGGAAGCGACATAAAGAATAACCGCCGATACCAGCGCTATGGCTCCCAATGAAATCACTGCAATCAGAATTACATTCATAAATTAGTTGTTTATTAATTATTTGTTTTATGTATTAGTTAGTCCGTATGTTTTATTGAAAAAGAAAACTTCTTCTTCAACCGTGATTTGTTCAACCATAATATATAATAATAAGGTATAAGGAGTGCCAACGAGCAAAGTGCGGACAGCAACTCGTCATTCCATATAGCCATAAAGATGAAAAGGGAAAGTATAACAACGAAGAAAGGTAATATGAACGCATATAACACAGCCATCGCTCCCATAGATAGTTCTCCGACGACCCATACCCGGTCACCGGGCTGATAGGAGCCGGCATCGGCATCGGTTATGTCAATGAGCTTTTCTTTCGTATCGGCAGAGCTACAATGCCCCTTGACACTGCACGAAGCGCATGCTGAAGTTTGGATAATCCTCACTTGAAGATGAGAACCGTTTATGTTTTCCACAATACCCTGATGTCTTATAGTATTCGCCATTTTGCAAAGTGTGCATTACAAATCGCGGCAAATTTACGCATTATTTGTGAACTGCAAGGGATAAGACGTCTTTTTCTGTGTGCGTGAACGTTCTTTTTCCTCTTTTTCGGTGTTTTTCCACTTATTTTCTATCTTTTTGTTCTTAATCAAAGAAAAAAAACAGTTCACCCCAGAGGATACACTTTTGCTCCATACCTGCTCCGTACCCGGTCCGTACCTGCTCTAGTCCTATAGACACGGAGCAAACACGGTTGGGGTACGAGGCAGATAAGGTAAGTTCGGTATAAAAATCAGAGCATAATTGAATGAAAATGAGGTAAACAGAACATCTTTTTTCAGACATAAGAACAAAAGAACAAATAAGAAAACACAGATTATATCATTTAGTGAATATGTCCTTTTGTTCTTATATCGTTTTTCAGCTACTTTTCAATTGACGTCCCCTTAAAAAAGGCGCAGGCATAAAGCTTTTACCGCTACCGGTTATCGCTTTATGCCTGCGCCTTTGTCACACATACGACTTATGGCGATGTGGCTATATGGCAATGTGCCACTTGGAATTTACCATTTGTAATTGATACCGAAACTCAATAACTCTTTTACCTGGAAATGGCTGTTTCCTTCAGTCGGTTTGGTACTGTCATCGAAACGTGCGTGCACGTAAAGTTTGGTAGAAAGGTAACGGTTCAGCACAAAGTTCACCGTGTTTTCCCACTCGATACGCGTCCACTCATAGCTGGTTTGGAAGTCCAGACGGGAATCCAGCACAACGGAAGGAATGATAGTCCATCTGAGTGTAGGCTGCACTTGGGAACCGAAATTATGCTTTACCGATTTGCCTTCATCCAAACCGAACTTGACTTCATTCACATCTTTATTGCCTACATAGCGCAGCATATAAGTCAACGGAGCCATGAAGACGGACAGGGTGAACTTTTTCTTTTTCAGCTTATAGTCCATACCGATACTGGACGACCAGTCCGCCGGAGCAAAGAACGCCGAAACAAGTTCTTCACTGTTAGCCTTGTATCCACGGCAAAACTGTGTCTTAAATTCGGTTGAAACCGTATAATACCAGTTGGAAGCCGCCTGAATACCTATTTTACTATAGATGCGAAGTTGATCGGTATTAACCAGATAATTGTGATACTTGTCCGAAGGAGTAGAACCAAAGCCCAGCTTTGCATCCAGAAGATTTTCCCATTGTATCTTTTCACGGTCGTTGTAGTTGGCGAACAACTGCAAGTTGGCAAGCAGGGTATTGTTGCTTTCACCACCCTTATACCAGTTGTCCGAGATATAATTCTGCGTAATCTGCAATGAGCCGCTTCCTCCCGTCACCCACCAGTTGGGTTTATGGATTACGATTCCGGCTTCCTCCTTCACTCCTGCCATTTCTTCCTTGGCAAAGAGTTTCACCACAGAGGGTTTGGAAGAGACTTCTTTCTCTATATTATCTTTGAAGACTTTAGCTTTTCTGATTTCATCTTCAGTCATCACCACCACATCGGGACGGCTGATATAGGCGTTAAGCATCGTGCGGTCTACCACTTCGTTCGCTTTTTCTTTCGACACGAATTTCAGCGTATCAAAAGGCAAAAGCTCATTTACAATTGCGGGAATCGTATCCCTCTCCTCCTCGAAACTCCAGTTCAATTTTGAAAGACGTTCCATCGGAGAATAATAATAGGTGACGGGAATGAACATCCTGTAGTAGTCGGGATTGGAAGGTATATACCGTTCGGGGGTGGCAGGGTCATTCAAATAGTCCAGCACTCCTAGATATTTCTCATACAATATCGAAACCGTATCCATCCGGAAGGTGTCTTCATAGGGTTTCAGCTTCAATATCCAATACTCACTCCAAATCCCCGATAATGTGTCGGCGCTCGCTGTTGTTGTCTGCTTCGTTTTTTCGGGTGCAGCTTTTGTCGAATTCTGGGCCATCACCGATGATGATAATAGTATGGCAATACCCCATATAAAAAGGTGTCTATTCTTCATATATGTTTAAAATCTATATTTGGATGCAAAATTAATTCAAAATGTTCAGATTACAAAAGACAGGGAGTGAAAGTTTAATAGAAGCGGTTTAAGCACACTAATTTCTTTTTTTATAATTGTTTTCACCAAACTGTTATGTACTTCCTCATTTTTTTCATAATTTTGCGCTTTAATTTTTAGAAAGAACATTTTAAAACAGTATAGCTGTGGGAGAAACAAAGTATATTTTCGTCACCGGTGGCGTTGCCTCTTCATTAGGCAAAGGTATTATTTCGTCATCCATCGGTAAGTTATTGCAAGCAAGAGGTTATAAAGTAACCATTCAGAAGTTTGACCCGTATATCAACATCGACCCGGGCACGCTGAATCCATACGAACACGGAGAATGCTATGTAACGGTAGACGGTCACGAAGCTGACCTTGACTTAGGACATTATGAACGTTTCCTTGGCATCCAGACTACTAAAGCGAACAACATCACAACGGGGCGCATCTATAAGAGCGTTATCGACAAAGAACGCCGGGGTGATTATCTGGGTAAGACAATCCAGGTTATTCCTCACATCACGGATGAAATTAAGCGTAACGTGAAGTTGCTGGGAAACAAATACAAATTCGATTTTGTTATCACCGAGATTGGTGGTACGGTAGGTGATATAGAGTCTCTTCCGTATCTGGAAAGTATCCGCCAGCTGAAGTGGGAACTGGGTAAGGACGCGTTGTGCGTACACCTTACATACGTACCCTACCTCGCCGCTGCCGGTGAATTGAAGACTAAACCGACCCAACACTCCGTCAAGGAACTGCAAAGTGCCGGTATACAGCCAGATGTACTTGTACTCCGCACGGAACATGAGTTGAGCACTAACCTGCGCAAGAAAGTTGCCTTGTTCTGTAATGTAGATGAAAATGCAGTTGTGCAGAGCATTGACGCACCTACTATCTATGAGGTGCCCATCCTGATGCAGGCACAAGGACTGGACGAGACTATCCTGAGGAAAATGGGACTTCCCGTTGGCGATACTCCGGGACTGGGTCCGTGGCGCAGTTTCCTTGAGCGTCGTCACAAAGCAGAAAACACAGAACCGGTGCACATCGCGCTGGTAGGTAAATATGACTTGCAGGATGCTTATAAGTCTATCCGCGAAGCTCTGTCACAGGCAGGAACCTACAATGACCGTAAAGTATCGGTAGATTTTGTAAACAGTGAAAAACTGACGGACGAGAATGTTGCCGAAGCATTGAAAGGCATGGCAGGCGTTCTTATCGGACCGGGCTTCGGTGAACGTGGCATTACCGGTAAGTTCGTAGCTATAAAGTACGCACGTACGCACGATATTCCTACATTCGGTATCTGCCTGGGCATGCAGTGCATCGCCATCGAGTTCGCACGTAATGTATTAGGGTTCGCCGATGCCAACTCCCGTGAAATGGACGAAAAGACGCCGCACAATGTTATCGACATCATGGAAGAGCAGAAGTCCATCACCAATATGGGGGGAACCATGCGTCTGGGTGCATACGAATGTGTGTTGCAGGAAGGCAGCAAGGCATACGAAGCATACGGAACCGAACACATTCAGGAGCGTCATCGCCACCGTTATGAGTTCAATAACCAATACAAGGCCGAATATGAAGCAGCCGGCATGAAGTGTGTAGGTATCAATCCGGAATCGGATTTGGTGGAAATCGTAGAGATTCCCGAGTTGCAGTGGTACGTAGGTACTCAGTTCCATCCCGAGTACAGCAGTACGGTATTGCACCCGCACCCGTTGTTCGTTGCGTTTGTGAAAGCTGCCATCGAAAACGAAAAGAAGAATCAGTAATCACGTAACTTAAATTTCGTAACTTGAAATTTGTAATTAGTAATTTGTAATTAACATAGAATGGATAAAAACACCATCACAGGTCTTGTCTTAATAGCTATTTTGTTAGTGGGGTTCAGCTTCCTGAGCCGTCCGAGTAAGGAACAACTAGCAGCGCAGCAGCGTTATTACGACTCTATAGCTCTTGTACAACAGCGTGAAGCCGACCTGAAAGCAAAATCAGAAGCAGCCCTTGCCAACGAAAAGGAAGCTGAAACAATAGATTCAACTTCTTTGTTCTTCGATGCCCGTCAAGGTGCCGACTCATTGATTACTATTCAGAACAATCTGGCAGAACTGACTATCAGTAGCAAAGGCGGAAGTATCTACTCGGCCACTTTGAAGGAATATATGGGACAGGATAAGCAGACACCTGTCATGTTGTTCAACGGTGACGATGTTTCCATGAATTTCCTTTTCTATAATAAAAAGGAAACCATACAGACCGACGAATATTATTTCACAGAAGTTAATCGTACGGATAGTACCGTAACCATGCGTCTGGCAGCAGACAGTGCAAGCTATATCGACTTTAAGTATGCCATGCACAACGATACTTATCTGATAGACTTTACTATCGATGCCGTTGGTATGGAAAACAAGCTTGCCAGCACCAAGTATGTAGACATCGAGTGGTCACAACGTGCCCGCCAGATAGAGAAAGGCTATACTTACGAAAACCGTTTGTCTGAGTTGACTTACAAAATCACCGGAGACGGGACGGATTACTTATCTGCCAACAAGAATGATGAAAAAGAGGTTCCCGAACGTCTGGACTGGATTGCTTTCAAGAATCAGTTCTTCTCTTCTGTATTCCTGGCGGATGCGGATTTTGAAAAGACGAAGTTGAATTCAAAGATGGAAGTTCAGGGCAGTGGTTATATCAAAGATTACTCTGCCGAAATGAGTACTGTCTTCGACCCTACCGGCAAGACTCCTACTCGGTTGTTCTTCTACTTCGGTCCTAACCACTACAAAACTCTGACTGCCCTCGACAAAGGCCGTACTGAAAAGTGGGAACTGAACCGTCTGGTATACTTGGGATGGCCGCTTATCCGCTGGATAAACAAGTGGTTCACTATCAACATCTTCGACTGGTTGTCCAGTTGGGGTTTGAGTATGGGTATCGTTTTGCTCCTGATGACGCTGATTGTGAAGATTGTCGTATTTCCCGCAACCTGGAAGACTTATATGTCATCTGCCAAGATGCGTGTGCTGAAGCCTAAAATCGACGAGATAGGCAAGAAGTATCCTAAGCAGGAAGATGCGATGAAGAAGCAACAGGAGGTAATGGGACTTTACAGCCAGTACGGTGTCAGCCCGATGGGTGGTTGCTTGCCGATGCTGATACAGTTCCCGATCCTGATGGCGCTGTTTATGTTCGTGCCAAGTGCTATCGAACTCCGCCAGCAGAGTTTCTTGTGGGCAGATGACCTTTCCACGTACGATGCCTTCATCAACTTCCCGTTCCATATCCCGTTCTTGGGTAGTCACCTCAGCTTATTCTGTGTACTGATGACAGTGACGAATATTCTGAACACGAAGTATATGATGCAACAGCAAGATACGGGTGCCAATCCGCAAATGGCGGCCATGAAGTGGATGTCATACTTGATGCCTATCATGTTCCTGTTCATCTTGAACGACTATCCTTCGGGATTGAACTATTACTACTTCATTTCAACGTTAATCAGTGTGGTGACAACGCTTATCCTGCGCCGAACGACGAATGAGGAAAAACTTCTTGCCCAGCTCGAAGCGGGGAAGAAAGATCCGAAGAAAGTGAAGAAAACCGGTTTCGCTGCCCGTCTGGAAGCTATGCAAAAGCAACAGGAGCAGATGATGAAAGAAAAACAGAACAGGAAATAAACCTCCGTTCGAGATATTTTTCAGAGAAAGCCGGACAATGCAGATTGCCCGGCTTTGTTTTCCGGTAGAAAGAAGGGGAAATGAGAATTTAATGAAGAACTAAGAATGAAGAATATGCAAACTAAATACACCTATAAAGAAATCTGGCTCATAGCCTACCCTATTCTTATCAGCCTGCTTATGGAGCAGATGATTGGTATGACCGACACAGCCTTTCTGGGACGTGTAGGTGAAATAGAGCTGGGGGCTTCTGCCATCGCCGGTATTTTCTATATCGTAATGTTCATGGTGGCATTCGGGTTCAGTATCGGAGCGCAGATACTGATTGCCCGCCGCAATGGTGAGCAACAATACAAGGAAATAGGCAACCTGTTTTATCAGGGCGTCTACTTCCAGTTGGGAATGGCGGCAGTCATGTTCCTGCTGTGCTACAGCCTTGCTCCTATGATTCTGGTGCGCCTTGTATCATCCGAACATATCTACAACGCCGCCATCAGTTACCTCAACTGGCGTGTCTTCGGTTTCTTCTTTTCCTTTACAGCGGTAATGTTCCGTGCATTCTTCCTGGGAACAACACAAACCAAGACGCTTACACTCAACTCTATTGTGATGGTACTGAGCAATATCATATTCAACTACATCTTGATATTCGGTAAGTTCGGCTTACCTGCCCTCGGCATTGCAGGTGCGGCCATCGGTTCATCATTAGCAGAATTGGTATCGTTGATATTCTTTATCCTTTACACCCGCTTCCGCATTGATATTCATAAGTATGGACTGGACAAGATACCCGGAATCCGCCGGAATATATTGAAACGGATGCTCAATGTATCCCTTTGGACGATGGTACAGAATTTCCTGTCTCTTTCCACTTGGTTCTTACTATTCCTGTATGTGGAACATTTGGGCGAACGTTCCCTGGCAATCACCAATATCATCCGTAACGTATCGGGTATCCTGTTTATGGTGATGATGGCGTTTGCTTCTACCTGCGGCTCACTGGTAAGTAACCTCATCGGTTCCGGTAACACAAACTGCGTGCCCGGCACGATACGCCAGCACATACGCATAGCATACGCCCTCGTACTGCCTTTGGCAATCTTTTTTGCGCTGTTCCCCAGGTTGATATTGAGTATTTATACCGATATACCCGAGTTGCAGGAAGCCGCCATACCGTCATTATGGGTACTCTGCTCAGCTTATCTGTTCCTCGTGCCCGCCAATGTCTACTTCCAGTCAGTATCGGGAACGGGAAATACACGTACGGCACTCGGGCTGGAAATGATAACATTGGCAATATATACCTGCTATATCACCTATGTCGTTGCCTATTTAAAGCTGGATGTAGCTTTCGCCTGGACATCAGAGCACGTATATTCCATCGGAATTCTGATACTTTCTTACTTCTATATGAAGAAAGGGAAGTGGAGTCAGAAGAAGATTTGAATTTATTCCCTATCTTCGCTACCAAAACAAAATTTCAAACATATATGAAACAATCAAACCTATTACTTATGTCGGCAGCAATCATGTTGGCATCCTGCGGCGGAACTAAAGACGCAGGACAAAAAGAGCAGGCGCTTATCGGACAATCGGATATCAAGATTGAAGGCAAACGCATGACCCCCGAAGCACTTTGGGCGATGGGACGTATCGGTGGCGTATCCGTATCGCCCGATGAGAAACAAATCGCCTACTCGGTAGCTTATTATAGCGTACCGGAAAACAAGAGTAACAATGAACTGTTCGTCATGAATGCCGATGGCAGCAGTAACACACAGATTACTCATGACAATTGGCAGGAAAGTCAGCCCACTTGGTTCAAAGAGGGCAAGAAGCTTGCTTTTCTTTGTAATGAAAGTGGTAGCAGCCAGGTGTGGGAAATGAATCCTGACGGTAGCGGCCGCAAACAACTCACGCAATATGATGGGGATATCGAAGGCTTCTCCTTCTCTCCCGATGGCAAGAAACTGCTTTTCATTGCTCAAGTGAAGACTGTAAAAAGCACTGCCGACAAGCATCCTGACCTGCCCAAAGCAACAGGTATCATCATCACCGACCTGATGTACAAGCACTGGGATGAATGGGTGACTACCGCCCCTCACCCGTTTGTTGCGGACTTTGACGGTAACAGCATCAATAACGTTAAAGATATTCTTGAAGGCGAACCTTACGAAAGTCCGATGAAGCCTTGGGGAGGTATCGAGCAATTGGCATGGAGTCCTTCTTCCGACAAAGTGGCCTATACTTGTCGCAAGAAGACCGGATTGGCATACGCCATTTCTACCAACTCCGATATCTACATCTACGACCTTGCCACTCAAAAGACAGAAAATATCACTGAGGAAAATAAAGGTTATGACACCAATCCCCAGTACTCTCCCGATGGTAAGTACATCGCTTGGCAAAGTATGGAACGCGATGGTTATGAAGCCGATTTGAACCGTTTGTTCATCATGAACCTCGAGACCGGTGAGAAACGTTTTGTAAGCCAGGCATTCGAGTCAAACGTAGATGAATTTCTCTGGAACAAAGATTCTCAGAGCATCTATTTTATCGGAGTATGGCACGGTGAAACACAGATTTACAATATTAACCTTGCTGATAACGATAAACTGGTACAGCTCACCGATGGCATGTACGACTATGCTTCGCTTGCCCTCTGTGGCGATAAGGTGATAGCCAAACGTCACTCCATGAGTATGGGCGACGAAATCTATGCCGTAAACAATGCACGTAGCGGTGAAGCCTTTGCCGAAGCCAAGCAGTTGACCTTTGAGAACAAACAGATTTACGACCAACTGGAAATGGGTAAGGTAGAAGCCCGCTGGATGAAGACTACCGATGGCAAACAGATGTTGACGTGGGTCATCTATCCTCCGCAATTCGACCCGAACAAGAAGTATCCTACCCTGCTCTTCTGCGAAGGTGGTCCTCAAAGTCCTGTCAGCCAGTTCTGGAGTTACCGCTGGAACTTCCAGATTATGGCAGCTAACGATTATATCATCGTAGCTCCCAACCGTCGCGGTCTTCCGGGCTTTGGCGTAGAATGGAACGAAGCTATCAGCGGTGATTACGGCGGCCAGTGTATGAAAGACTATTTCACTGCCATCGATGAAATGGCAAAAGAGCCGTTTGTTGACAATGACCGTCTCGGTTGTGTAGGCGCCAGCTTCGGAGGTTTCTCCGTTTATTGGCTTGCCGGACACCACGACAAACGTTTCAAAGCATTCATCGCCCACGACGGTATCTTCAACATGGAAATGCAATACTTGGAAACCGAAGAGAAATGGTTTGCCAATTGGGATATGGGTGGCGCATACTGGGAAAAGAATAATGCCACGGCTCAACGCACTTTTGCCAATTCTCCCCATAAGTTCGTTGATAAATGGGATACTCCTATCCTCTGCATCCACGGTGAGAAAGACTTCCGCATCCTTGCCAACCAGGCAATGGCTGCTTTCGATGCTGCCGTCATGCGTGGTGTTCCTGCCGAACTGCTTATCTATCCTGATGAAAACCATTGGGTACTGAAACCGCAGAATGGCATCCTCTGGCAACGTACTTTCTTTGAATGGTTGGACCAATGGCTGAAACCGGCTAAATAAATAAAGCCTAAAGGATAAAAACAATCGTTATGAAACAAGAGGATATTGCCGATAACGGCTAATATCCTCTTGTCAATTATAACACACAATTATATATGCATATTAATTTCTCATATATTTATGTTATGGAAGATGCCGAGTGCCGGGAAGGTGGCTCCCTGTATGGCGAAACAGATGCCAAATACAGCGGCACTGACAATCCAGAGAATAAGTAAAGTCCACTTCAAGCCGGAGTGCATGGGTTGCCACTTGAACAACTGGCTGAAGATTGCCCATACAAGGCTAATCAATGGAATACCGACTAGCAGGATACCGGCGATGTACATAACAATGGCGGACAATGGAGAAGAAGGAATTACAACATCTATCATCGGGAAAAGTGAGAAGAGCGCTGCACCACCTCCGATTGCTACCGCGATGGCTGCAAAGAGCAAAGCTACAAAAACGACTCCGAAAACAAATAGCACGGGGCTACAAATGATAGCGAATATTACCAAACATACTTTCAGGAACAGGCCGATAATCATCACCAACGTATCACCTGCTTTCTGCAATAAAGTGCGAGGTTTGTCGGATCTCATATAATCGTTTACACCATTACTCACTTTTTCAAAGCCATCGGTGACCGTTTTGCCGATATTTTCTACCGTCACCGCTTGGCCACGCATACTCAGCTTCTCGGCTGCCGTACGTGCTTCGGGGATAACCAGCCAACACACGATATATACCGGTATCAATGTGCCGTAGCCACAGATAAGAATGACAAGCAACAGTAAGCGGAGTAAAGTAACATCCCACCCCAGGTAGGCTGCCAAACCACTGACTACACCGCCCAACATCTTGTCGTCCGGATTACGGAAAAGGCGACGGTGAACGGAAGCGGTTGTCTGGTTGGTGGAGTCGGCATTCCATGAACCGTAACCATAGCTACCACCCGTATTCGTACCCTTATGGGAGGTTGAAGCGGTATCTGTGTCCGCAGTCTCCATATCTTCGGGTTTTCCCATACGGGCAATCACCTCCTCTACTTCTTCAATCGTAATGACTTGCGAGCCTGCCGTCAGCTTCTCGGCAAACAATTCGGAGATACGACGTTCAATATCGTCAACAATCTCATCGGCACCTACATCTTTGCGGAAATGCATCTTCAGATTGCTCAGGTAATTATCCAAAAGGCGATAAGCGTCTTCATCAATATGGAAAACCGTTCCACCTAAATTTACAGTTAATGTCTTTTTCATTGCTATATTTTTTAAATTATGAATTACTAAATATAAATTGCTAATTATGAATTGCTAAGGTGACTGACTGTGTCATTCAGCTCCCGCCAAGATATCTCCAGTTCTCCAAGAAATACCTCTCCTTTCTCTGTGAGCTTGTAGTATTTACGCGGAGGTCCTTGTGTAGACTCAATCCACTCGTAACTCAGCAAGTCATCATTCTTCAAACGGGTAAGCAACGGGTAAAGTGTTCCCTCTACCACAATCAGACGGGCTTCCTTCAATTTTTGGATAATATCCGAAGCGTACGCCGGTTCTTTGTGGAGCAATAGCATGATGCAATATTCAAGCATGCCTTTGCGCATTTGCGACTTTACATTATTAACGTCCATTCTCTATTTATTTATAAGTTACTAATTACAAATTATAATCACACTATCTATTGTTTTTCCTATCTTCTTAACCTGATAGTGTTATATCAGCTCCTTTGCATGGCACAAATATATGTATTACTTAAGTACTATGTATTGCAAAGTACTTTATATTTTAATTATTTAACTGTTAGAATTACAAATAACGGCATTATGGTGTATCTTTGCGCCAAAATACTATAAATACAATAATATGTTTACCATTAGAAAAGCAACGACTGCCGATTGTGAATTGATTCATAAACTTGCCTGGCAGATATTTCCTGAGACTTACAAGGAAATACTTACTGAAGAACAGACTGAATATATGATGGAATGGATGTACTCTTTAGATAATATCCGCAAACAAATGGAGGAAGAGGGACATGTATATCTGATTGCTTATGAGGAATGCGAGGCGGCAGGGTATGTATCCGTGCAACCGCAAGGCGAAGATTTGTTCCATTTGCAGAAGATATACGTACTCCCCTATTTTCAAGGTGCACATTGTGGCAGTTTCCTGTTTCGCGAAGCCGTTAAATACATCAAGGAAGTACATCCCGGTCCGTGCATGATGGAACTGAATGTGAACCGCAACAATAAGGCGCTACACTTTTATGAACACATGGGAATGAAAAAATTGAGAGAAGGAGATTTCCCGATAGGAAACGGATATTATATGAATGATTATATAATGGGGAAGGAAATTTGATTAATTAAAAATTAATGGCTACGCGAATAAAATATTCAGATATTCGCGTAGCCTTTTTATTTTGCTCGATAAAGGGAGAGTTTATGCCACTTTTTCCAAACGTTTCATAACGGAGAAAATGAACAGGGCAGACAACAAACAGAGAGCTACCAAGACTCCCCATACCACATAGAGTGGAAGGTTACCCCACAAATTGGAAGCCACGGAGGTCAGATAGTTACCGATGGCAGTTGCCACAAACCAACCACCCATCATCATACCTTTGTACTTCGGAGGTGCCACTTTGGATACAAAAGAAATACCCATAGGTGAAAGCAGCAGTTCACCGAAAGTAAGCACAAGATAAGTAGATACTAACCAGTCAGGTGATACAAAGGAAGCAGTACCGGCTTCAACAGCTACTTTCTGCTGATCGGGTGAAAGCAATCCTATGGAAGCAATAATCATCAGTATGTAACCGCAGGCTGCCACCAACATACCGAGACCAATTTTACGCGGAGCACTCGGTTCTTTACCTCTAGAAGCCAACCAGCCGAAGATACCCATAGAAACAGGAGTAAGAGCCACTACATAGAACGGATTGAATTGTTGGAAGATAGGAG
>ULTJ01071911.1_pt1 | contig 13303 bp, 9 predicted proteins | sample 1957491 | NCBI WGS metagenome assembly ULTJ01 (sample SAMEA4835731, study PRJEB28245) | human gut metagenome | biome: gut microbiome; material: fecal sample | place: Denmark | collected 2008 | reverse complement strand
CGCCGCCGTGTCCAGCAGCTGGAAGGCCACGGTGTCCGCCACCTGTTCGGGGTGGCGATAGTAGGCAAAGAGGGGAGAGAGGAACCGCTCCTCCCGTCCCGCGCTGTGCTGCAGAAGGGAGTTAACGGCGAATTTCAGGGTATAGCCGATCCAGCGGCGGTGCTGGGGCATCAGCTTGTGGTCGGGGTAGATGATCTTCTCCAGATACAGCTTCCACTGGTCCAGATCGGTGATGGCGCGGGGGTCGGGGCGGCTGCCCGCAGGGCGCTCCTTGGCGTAGCCCGCGTGGAAGCCGCCGATGATCTCGCCCAGCAGCGCCGCCGCCTGACGGCGGATGTCGCCCTCGCGGTGCATCAGCAGCTCGTAGAGGAAGGCCAGCGTCTGGACCTTCTGGGGAATGTGAAGATACAGGGAGTAGGACTCGAACACGCCCAGATAGGCGCGGAGGCGGCGCCAGTTGGTCTCGCCCCGGGCCAGCTCCAGCAGTTGGGCGAAGCTGCGCTGGCCGGTGAGACGGCTCATCAGCTCCATGTTGTGGCCCACGCACTGCATGGTCAGGGCGTGGAGAGCCTCCTCGTCGGTCATGAGGGCCGTCTGTTTCTGCGGGCGGGGCGGCGTGTCATGGCCCTGCAGCGTCACGTCCACGCCCTTGTCGGCCATGAACTGCTCGAAATCCCGCAGGCGGGCGTAGACCCGCATGTAGCGCTGCCGCTTGGCATCGTCTACGGCGTCCAGCTTCGATAGGATCACGTCGAAAGCCTCCGACAGGGAGGAGATGCGGGTGATCTCCCGCCCATCGGGGCCTACGCTCTGCTTGACGCGGAAGTCCGCGTAGATCAGCAGCAGCGACTCCACAGACAGGTAGTCCGGCTCCAGATCCCAGACGGAGTGGTTGGCGGCCACGTGGCCAATGTCGGTGAGACGGCGGCGGCGGAACCATAGGTCCGTATAGTAATAGTGCAGGTAGGGCACCCGTTCCCCGGGACGGCAGCCGAATTTGCCGATATCGTGTCCGGCGGCGCTGCCGGACACCAGCGCCAGATCCACGGGGATACCGGCGCGGTGCAGGGCGCGGCCCGCCGTCATGGCCACGTGGTGGACACCGGCGATGTGCTCCAGCGTGCGGTAGGGCGTGGCCTCCAGCCCCAGACGCATCAGCTCATAGACGTACTCCCGCTTCCAACAGCGCAGCATCTGAACGTAGCTGACGGCGCAGGCGCTGCCGGACAGCTCCGCCTCCGTCAGGAGCCGGAACGTCCAGGCGGGGTTCGGCGGCAGCACCTCGTTCTCCGCGGCGAACAGCACCTGCAGCACCGACAGGAAAAACACGGCTCCGGGGCCGAAGGGCTCCGGCGTGTCCCGCTCCGGATACAGCAGGCGGCGGGCAAAGTCGTAGGTATAGGCCAGCCAGCCCTGCTGCGGCGCAGCTCCGCCGCTGAGAGCATCCAGCTCCGGACGGCACAGGGCCAGCACATCGGCGCAGCGCAGACGCCGCCCCTGAAACAGGGGTACAAAGCGCTGCATATAGCCATCCGCCTCCAGACGGCGGGCAAACGACTCTCCCTGGGGCAGCCAGTCCGCCGCAGGGCGGCCGGTAAGGCGGCGGCGCAGGGCGCTGTTCATCTGACGTATGCGTTTTTTCGTCATAGAGATCCCTCCCGCTTTCAGACGCCGCGCAGACAGAGGCGGCGTATGGGAATGGTGATATTGTATGCCATGGGCCGCCGCGCTGTCAACATTTTCGGCGGCAATCTTAGTCGGGCCTTAATGCTTTGTTCATATTCCGTTCACATTTGCATGGGGCCGCCATGGTAAGATGGGAGCAAGCATCTGACGACGCTTTTTCACAAATTCTGCGGAACATTTTTCCGCGGTGCGCCGTCATACATGTATGTGGAATACTGCGGCGCACCGCAGAGGAAAGGCAAAGGAGATAACACCATGAAGAAAGCTGCTTTCATTCTGGCGCTGGCCATGCTGCTGGGCGTGGCCGCCGGCTGCGGTCAGAGCGCCGGCGAAGCATCCGTGCAATCCGTCTCCATGATCTGCGGGCTGGGCTCCGCCGGTATGACGGACCGTTTTGCCGGCGTGGTCAGCGCGCTGGGCGAGACCAACATCAAAAAGGACGACTCCATGACCATCGGCGAGATCAAGGTCAAGGCGGGCGACGCCGTCAACGTGGGCGACGTGCTGTTCACCTATGATATGAGCCAGCTTGAAATCGATTTAGAGGATGCCCAACTGTCTTTGGAGGAGCTGAAGTCTCAGCTGGAAACACAGCAGGAAGAGAAGAAGCAGGCGGAGGACGCGCTGGACGAAACCACGGATGACACCGAGCGCCGTCGGCTGCTGCTGGACATTCGGGGCTATAACAACGAGATGCAGAAAACCAACCGCAGCATCGCCGAAAAGAACCGCGACATCGAGAAGCTGCAGAAGAACATGCAGAACAGCTCCGTGAAGGCGGAGGTGGCCGGCGAGGTCAAGAGCGTCAACGCCAATGGCAGCACCGACAGCAACGGCAATCCCCTGCCCCTGATCTCCATCGTGCAGACCGGCGGCTACCGCGTGAAGGGCTACGTCAATGAGAACAACGCATCGGTGCTCAGCGAGGGCATCAGCGTCATCATCCGCTCCCGTGTCAGCGACCAGACGTGGCAGGGCACCATCTCCAGCATCGACTGGAACAACCCCGCCCAGAGCAGCAGCAACTATTACGACAGCGGCAGCAGCGACACCGGTAACTCCAGCAAATACCCGTTCTATGTGGAGCTCAGCAGCAGCGATGGGCTGCTGATGGGCCAGCACGTGTACATCGAGCCGGATCTGGGACAGGGCGCACAGGACGCCAACACCATCCACCTGCCGGCCTACTTCATCAACGACGCGGACTCCTCCCCCTGGGTGTGGGCCCAGAGCAGCAGCGGCAAGCTGGAAAAGCGCAGCGTGACGCTGGGGGAGCATGACGCGGAGCTGGACACCTACATCGTCACCGACGGGCTGACGGCGTCGGACTACATCGCCTTCCCCGACGAGACGCTGAAGGCCGGCATGACCTGCGTGCCCTACGACGAGAGCACCTTCGATCCCGATAGCAGCAGCAGCGGCATGACGGACGGCAGCATGACGGACGGCGGCATGGCGGACGGCGGCATGGCGGACGGCGGCATGGCGGATATGTCCGGCGCGGATAACGGCGGCGACGTGACCGCGCCCGCTGCGGACGGCGCCGTCACGGACGCACCGGTGGAGGGCTGAGTATGATCCTGGAAATGCACGACATCTGCAAGGACTACCCCATGGGAAAATCCGTGAACCACATTCTCAAGCACATCGACCTTGAGGTGGAGGAGGGGGAGTATCTTGCCATCATGGGGCCTTCCGGCAGCGGTAAGACCACGCTGATGAACCTGATCGGATGCCTGGACGTGCCCACCAGCGGCAGTTACCTGCTGAACGGGCAGGACATCACCAAGTGCAGTCCCAAGCAGCTGGCGGAGGTGCGGAACAAGGAGCTGGGCTTCGTGTTCCAGTCCTTCAACCTGCTGCCCAAGCTGACAGCGGTGGAGAATGTGGCACTGCCCCTGCTGTACGGCGGGGTGAAGAAGGCGGAGCGGCTGGAGCGTGCCCGTCAGGCGCTGGAGACGGTGGGCCTGTCCGACCGCGTGGATCACCGGCCGGATCAGCTGTCCGGCGGACAGTGCCAGCGCGTGGCCATCGCCCGGGCCATCGTGGGAAGGCCCAAGCTGCTGCTGGCTGACGAGCCCACCGGCGCGCTGGATTCCGCCAGCGGCGCACAGGTGATGGATCTGTTCCAGCAGCTGCACCAGAGCGGCTCCACCATCATCATGATCACCCACGATCAGGGCATCGCACAGCATGCCCACACCATTATGAACATTCGCGACGGTGTGCTGTCAGGAGGTGCGTTCCATGAGTAAATCCCTGAAAAAGACGCTGCTGATCGTGGGCATTGCCGCAGCCGTGTGCGCCGCCGTATGGGGCGGTCTGACGCTGGCGCGGAACGCCCAGCGCGGCGACGTGAAGGTGTTCGACGTGCCCAGCTTCGCCATGACCGACTACTGGGGCGACACCGCCAACACCAGCGGCTCGGTGAGCACCGATAAATTGCAGAAGATCTACCTCTCCCAGAGCCAGACGGTGAGTCAGGTGTACGTGAAAGAGGGGCAGAATGTAAAGAAGGGCGACAAGCTGCTGGCCTACGACACCACGCTGTCTCAGGCGGAGGTGGAGGGCGCCCAGATCCAGCTGGAACGCATGCAGCTGGAGCTGGAAACAGCCAAGAATAACCTGTCCCTGTACCGCAAGGCGGAGAACCGCGAGGAGCTGCAGAAGGAATATGACCGCGTGGCCGCCATTCTGGAGAAGCTGCGCTCCCAGCAGGACCAGCTGGCCGGACGGGGCTCCCCCGTGAAGCAGGGCCGTCTGGGCGACAGCCTTGGCCAGAGCAAGGATAAGCCCCTGTACTACCAGTGGCTGGAGGATACCCGCACCAAGGAGTACTATCTGACGGACGAAATCATCCGGAACGACATCCTGCCCAAGAGCCGGAACAGCGCCTACGTGGTGCTGGTGACCCGTGCGGGCAACGTGAACAACGGCGCCATCACCTGCTACGGCATGTATATCGTGGCCGAGGACACGGAGACGCCGGTGAAGCTGAAGGTGATGAACGACCTGCCCGCCTATCAGGACGGCTACGTGACCCCCACCACCGCGGAGATCAAGGACCGCGAGGAGCAGCTGGCCACCATCGAGAAGCTGCTGAACGAGTCCCTGACCAAGGAAGAGCTGAAGTCCCTCATCGCCACCACGGAAAAGCAGGTCTACGACGGCCAGCGCTCCGTGAAGCAGGCTCAGATCGGGCTGGACAAGAAAAAGAAGGAGCTGGGCGACGGCACCGTATACAGCGAGATCGACGGCGTGGTCAAGGCCGTGCGGCCGGCGGACGAGGCCTATAACAACAGCGAGCCTGTGGTGGAGGTCTCCGGCGGCGGCGGCTATTACATCACCGGCGCACTGGGCGAGCTGGACCTGGGTAAGGTGAAGCTCGGCGACACGGTGGACATCAGCAGCTGGATGACCGGCGCCAGCTGTCAGGGTGAGATCGTGGAGATCAGCGACTTCCCCACGGACAACAGCAGCAACTGGGGCGACGGCAACAGCAATGTGTCCTATTACCCCTTTAAGGTATTCGTCTCCGAGGACGCCAACCTGCAGCCCGGAGACTATGTGGATATGTCCTATCAGAAGACCGTCACCACCGACGGCAATACCATCTATCTCCAGACCATGTTCATCCGCACGGAGAACGGCAAGAGCTACGTAATGGCCCGCGGCGACAACGGCAGGCTGGAGAAGCGCTGGGTCCAGACGGGACGCGACCTGTGGGGAAGCTACACCCAGATCCGCGGCGGACTGTCGCTGGAGGACTATGTGGCGTTCCCCTACGGGAAGGACGTGCGGGAGGGCGCCGCCACGGTGGAAGCCAACGCCGACGAGCTGTACAACGGACTGTAAGGAGGGCGAAGCGATGTTAGAAAATATCAATCTCGCCTTTCAGGGCGTGTGGAGCCACAAGATGCGGTCGTTCCTGACCATGCTGGGCATCATCATCGGTATCGCGGCCATCATCACCATCGTATCCACCATTCAGGGCACCAACGAGCAGATCAAGCAGAACCTCATCGGCGCCGGCAACAACGTGGTCCGCGTGCAGCTGACCCAGGACGGCAATGAGATAAGCCTGGACTACTCCGACATCCCCCAGGGCGTCAGCACCATCACGGAGGACATGCGCAGCGAGATGAGCCAGCTGGGCAGCGTGGCGGATGTGTCCCTGTACCACCAGCGGCAGTGGCCCGACGGCGTGTACGTGGGCGATACGTCCTTCAGCGGCAGTCTGTACGGCATCGACAGCCACTTCCTGTCTGCGGCGGACTACGCCGTCAACTACGGCCGATCCTTCGTGGAGTCGGACTTCGCCAGCTGCCGGAAGGTGGCGCTCATCGACACCAAGAGCGCCCAGAGCCTGTTTCAGGGCGAGAATCCCATCGGCGGCACTCTGGAGATCAGCGGCGAGCCCTTCACCGTGGTGGGCGTGGTGTCCTCCCGCGTGTCCTCGGAGCCGGTCATCAACAACATCAATGACTACTACATGTACTCCGGCAGTACCTCCGGCACCATCTTCATCCCCGACAGCTGCTGGCCCATCGTCTATCGTTACGATGAGCCCCAGTATGCGGCGGTGCGGGCGGTGTCCACCAACGACATGACCACCGCCGGCAACAACGTGGCGGAATACCTCAACAGCCACGTTATCTCCGGCGACACCTACAAGTACCAGTCCAAGGACCTGCTGCAGCAGGCCAGCCAGCTGCAGAGTCTGTCCGAGAGCTCCAACCGGCAGCTCATCTGGATCGCCGCCATCTCCCTGGTGGTGGGCGGCATCGGCGTCATGAACATCATGCTGGTGTCTGTGACGGAGCGTACCCGCGAGATCGGCCTGAAGATCGCCATCGGCGCGCAGCAGAGCCGTATCCGCTGGCAGTTCCTGACGGAGGCCGCCGTGCTCACCAGCATGGGCGGCATCCTGGGCGTGGCCTGCGGCATCGGCCTGGCGGAGATGATGTCCCACATCATGGGCACACCGGTGGCCATCAGCGTACCGGCCTGCATCATCGCCGTGGCCTTCTCTATGGTCATCGGCGTGGTGTTCGGCTTCGTACCGGCGGTGAAGGCCTCCAAGCTCAACCCCATTGAGGCCCTGCGCCGCGAGTAAGAGACGCGAAATATACGAAATATACAAAGAGAGAGGTCCTGCTGTGCAGGACCTCTCTCTTTGTATGGATTCCGGCTGCGTCATCCTATGCAGGGACGAAGGCGCGGACGACCAGACATTTCTTCATACCACATAGGGCGGGAAAATGCAGCGTAACGTCAAAATCTGGCCAGAAATGCGTCGGGCACGGTGCAGCCCTCCGGCAGCACCTCCAGCACCACGTAGCTCCCGTTGACGGACACAGTGGCGCTGTTTTTCCACATGGCGGCCTCGTCCGGATACATGGTATCGTTGGCCATGGTGTCCACGCGGTTCTGGAAGATGTCGCGCACCTTGGCTGCGTCGGCACTGTCAGCCACCTCCACCATGGCTACCTCGCAGGAGGTGGCAGTGGGGGAGAGGAAGAACACCGACTGCTTCAGTTGGATGTCCGCGATGCCGGGGTAGTAGCCGTTCAGCATCTCCACCGCCGTTTCCTCCAGCAGGGCGGGGGCGTTGTCGCCCAGCTCCTCGTTGACCTGGGCGATGGCTGCTTCATAGGCGGCGCGCAGATCCACGGACTGACCGCCGCCGGACGTGTCCTTACCGCAGGCGGTCATGGCCAGCATCAGCAGGGCCATGCAGAATACACACAGCTTTTTCATCGAAAACACTCCTTTCATCGGGCGGGCAGAACACCGCCTCTGCCATTTCTGACGGCACAGGGCGGCGTTTCGTTCCGCATTCAGCGGACAGTGGGGGGCGGGGCGTTCCAGCCGTCTGGAAAATTGGCCAGCACCCAGCGGCGGGTGTGGTCAATGAAGGCCCGGGTGCTGTTGGACAGGGCGTTCCTGTCCTTGACACAGATACCGATGTTCCGGTAAAACGGCTGGGGCAGAGAGCAGGACACCAGCGGATAGGCACAGCGGTAGAGCATCAGCTCCTCCATGATGCTGATGCCCAGCCCGCTGGACACCATGGCCAGGATGGTCTGATCCTGCTGGACGGTGTACTGGATCTTCGGCGTGATGCCCAGCGTGTCGAACACCGCCTGGATCTCATAGTCGTCGCCCTCGTCCAGCAGGATCAGGGGATACTGCTCCAGCGCCGCAGGCGGGAAGGGGTTCGCACCCGCCAGCGGGTGGTCGCAGGGGACGATGACCTTCCACTGGTCCCGCTGGAGAAGCCAGCAGTCCAGATACTTTTCAACAGGGGCGGGGAGGCTGATGAAGCCGCAGTCCGCCTGTCCGTTCAGCACCCAGTTGCGAATCTCGCTGTTGAAGTTGGAGGGCAGCAGCTCAAACTCGATATGGGGGTAGTGGGTCTGAAAGGTCTTGAGGATGTTGGGCAGCCACTTTTCCGACACGCTGGTGAAGGTAGCCACCTTGACAAGACCTGTCTCCAGACCCCGCAGGTCGGCGGCCTGCTGCTCCAGCTGGTGCTGCATGGCGCACATCTTCTCGAAGTAGGGCAGCAGCGCCCGTCCGTCCGCCGTGGGGGTGACGCCGCCGTGGCTGCGGATCAGCAGGGGCACACCCAGCTCCTCCTCCAGTGAGCCGATGGCGTGGCTGACGCCGGACTGGGTAAAGTTCATCTCCCGCGCCGCGGCAGTGAAGCTGCCGCACTCCACGGTCTTGAGGAATACCTGATATTTCGCAACGCTCATGGGCGCACGCTCCTTTCCCGATGCAAGTATAGCATATCCGTCGGCCCGGTGCAAAGTTTTTTTCATGGTTTTGATGATTATGATGCGTTTTACAAATCCCCGAACTTGTGGTACATTAAAGACACGTTAAGAAAAACCGCAGAAAGGAGGCGCTGAAGCATGGGTCCGAGTTTCGTGATGGCCGCTCTGGCCGGTCTTCTTGTGGTAGTCGGCATCGTCAGCAAAGTCACCAGCAAGTAAGTCTTTTCCGTTTTTTCAGGTTTCACCTCCCCCCGTGGCGGCACCATCTCCCTGTCGCCGGTACGCTCGTCCGCTTCCTGCGGGCGGGCGTATTTTTTACCAGAGGGGCGGGAAATCTTGCATCTTTTTCACTTTTATGGTATAGTGAGCGGCATTAAGATCCCGCACACCGCGGGCAAAAGGAGCTTATCATGACACAGAAAAGGATCCATACGCTGTCGCTGCTGGCGGCCATCACCGCAGCCGTCATCTTCGGCATGAGCTTCATGTTCTCCAAGCTGGCGCTGGAGAAGGCGGCCCCTACAGTGCTGCTGGCGGTGCGGTTCACCGTGGCGGTGGCGGCCATGACGCTGGTGATCCTGGTCAACGCGCTGGTGGGAAAGCTGCGGGGGCGGCCGCTGTTCACCTTCTCCCTGCGGGGCAAGCCGGTGTATCAGCTGCTGCTTCTGGGCATCGTGCAGCCGGTGGCCTACTTCATCTTCGAGAACTACGGTATCCTGTACACCTCGTCGGCGGTGGCGGGCACCATCATCGCGGCGGTGCCGGTGTGCTGCATCCTGATGGACGTGCTGGTGCTCCACGAGAAGGTGACGCTGAAGCAGGTACTGTGCGCCGTGTGCGCTATCGGCGGTGTGGCGCTGATCTCCGCCGGAGGGGCGGTGATGGTCTCGGCGCTGGGCATGCTGTTCCTGCTGCTGACCATGCTCAGCGACACGCTGTACTACGGCATCAGCCACAGCGCCGCCAAGCTGTTCACCCCGTTTGAGATGACCTACGTCATGTTCGTGGTGGGCATGGTGGTGTTCATCCCCGTGGCGCTGCTCCACGCCGGAGGGCTGACCAGCCCCATGATCCTGGAGCCCTTGCAGGACGGGCAGTTCTGGCTGGCAGTGCTGTATCTGGGGCTTTTGTCCTCGGTAATGGCCTACGGACTGCTGAATTTCGCCAACAGCCACCTGTCCGTGTCGGAGACATCACTTTTTTCCAACGTCACCACGGTGGTGTCTGTGCTGGCGGGCGTGGTGCTGCTGAAGGAATCCTTCAGTGTGTGGCAGATGCTGGGCGTGGTCATCATTCTGGTGTGCGTATTCGTGGCCAATGTATCCGGAAAAGAAACAAGATCTCACTCTCAGGAGGTCTGAGACAATGTATAAGAACGAAAAACGCTATGCGCTGGTAAACGGCGTGCTGCTGGACGGCACCCGTGATATGGCGCCCCAGACGGGGAAGGTCGTCTGCGTGGACGGCAGCCGTATCGCCGCCGTCACCGACGGAGCGGCGCCCGCGGGGTACGAGACGGTGGATCTGGGCGGGCAGTACGTGCTGCCCGGGCTCATCAACCTGCATGTCCACCTGCCAGCCTCCGGCAAGCCCAAAAAGAAGCCCTCCGACCCCAAAAAGCTGGTGAAGCTCATCACCTCTAACGGCCTGATGCGCCGCGTGGGCATCCGCCTGTGCGAGGGCTACGCCAAGATGGAGCTGCTCAGCGGCGTCACCACCATCCGCACGGTGGGCGGCGTAGCGGATTTTGACACCATTATCCGCGATCAGGCGGCGGCAGGGGCCATCCTGAGCCCCCGCGTGGTGGCGTCCAACATGGCGGTATCCGTGCCCGGAGGCCACATGGCAGGCTCCCTGGCCTACGAGGCCCGCACGCCGGAGGAGGCTACGGCCTGCGTGGAGAAGATCGCGGCGGAGAAGCCCGACCTCATCAAGCTGATGATCACCGGCGGCGTCATGGACGCCGAGGTGGTGGGTGAGCCCGGGGTGCTGCGGATGCAGCCGGCGCTGGTGAAGGCTGCCTGCGATAAGGCCCACGCTCTGGGGATGAAGGTGGCGGCCCATGTGGAGAGCCCCGAGGGCGTCCGCGTGGCGCTGGAAAACGGCGTGGACTCCATTGAGCACGGAGCCAAACCGGACGCGGATATCCTGCGGCTGTTCAAGGAGCGGGGCGCATTCCAGGTATCCACCATCTCCCCCGCCGTGCCCTACGCCCTGTTTGACCGCAGCATCTCCCACGCCACCTACGAGCAACAGGCCAACGGCCTTGTGGTGTTCGAGGGCATTGTGGCACTGGCCAAGGCGTGTCTGGCGGAGGGTATCCCCGTGGGACTGGGCACCGACACCGGCTGCCCCTACATCACCCACTATGACATGTGGCGGGAGCTGTGCTACTTCGTGAAGTACTGCGGCGTGACACCCGCCTTCGCGCTGCACAGCGCCACGCTGCTGAACGCGGAGCTGGCGGGCATTGCCGACGTTACCGGCTCCGTGGAGGCCGGGAAGGCCGCTGACCTTATCGTGTGCCCTGCGGACCCGCTGGCGGATCTGACGGCCCTGCGCAGGCTGTCCATGGTCATCCGCGACGGCTGGCGCCTCGAAAACCCCACTGTGAAGAAGATGCCGGAGGTGGAGCGGGAGCTGGACAAGTTCCTGTAAGCGCTTCCATGGAAAATAAGAGGGACAGCCCTGCGGGCCGTCCCTCTTTCGTCGTTACAGTTCCAGCTCCTTGAGGACGCTGTGGCACCTGGCGTTGCTGGCGAACACCGACGAGGGCCGCAGCACATTGGGCGCGGTATCCGAGAAGTCGGTGACGATACCGCCGGCCTCCGTGATGATCAGGCTGCCGGCAGCGTAGTCCCAGGGAGACAGGCAGCACTCGCCGAACACCTCCACCCGTCCCGCCGCCACCTGGCACAGGTCCAGAGCCGCCGCGCCGAAGCGGCGGAAGTCCAGCCCCTTTTCGTACAGCTGGCGGATCAGGGAGAAGTTCTGCTCCGTCAGGCTGCGGTCGTAGATGGTGGAGCCGCAGAGGAACACGGCGTGGGCCATGTCCCGCTCACTGACCCGGATGGGCAGGCCGTTGCAGAACGCACCGCCATCTTTCTGAGCGGAGAACAGTTCGTCGGCAAAGGGGTCGTAGACCACGGCGTACTGCGTCTGGCCGTCCTGAGCCAGCGCCACGGAGATGTCGCTGTAATGCAGGCGGCGGACGAAGTTGGTGGTGCCGTCAATGGGGTCCACGATGAAGGTCCACGGACGGGTCAGGGTCGTGTGATCCCCCTCCTCGCCCAGAAAGTCCGCCTCCGGCAGCAGGGCCAGCAGCTCCCGCTGCAGAAATCCCTGCACCGCCACGTCGTACTTGGTGACGAGGTCGGCGGCGCCGTGCTTTTCCATGGTGGCCCGCTCGATGTCATGAGCCTCGCGGACGATGTCGCCGGCGCGGCGGACGACGCCCTCCAGCTGATGCAGCATATCTGTTCTCATATGAGTTCCCTCCTGATGACCGTACCGGCGTGTGCGCCGGTGAGTGTATCGTGTATGACCGCCGGCTGCCCCGCCACCAGCACGGCGTCCAGTCCGGACGCCATCCGGCAGGGACACCGGTAATCGCCGTTTTCCCGCAGCTGTGCGGGATCAAAGACGCAGAGGTCCGCGTCCATCCCCTCCGCGATGACGCCCTTGTGCCGCAGGCGCAGGGCCCGGGCGGGCAAAGCCGTCATCTTCCGCACCGCCTGCTCCAGCGTCAGGGCATGTTTTTTCATGACAAAGTGCTGGATGAGCCGGGGGAACGTGCCGTAGACCCGCGGGTGGGGCATGCCCTCCGTGGGATAGGTGGAGTCGGAGATCAGGTTGGACAGGTCACTTTGCAGGATGGCGATGATGTCCTCCTCCGACGCCATGAAGTCGATCATGGTGATCTGGCCGTCCTCCCGCACCAGCAGGTCGCAGCAGCAATCCAGCGGGTCCTGCCCCGTCAGGGCCGCGATCTGGGCAAGGCTTTTGCCCAGGAACGGGTGATCCTCGGGGCAGTGAAGGCTGGTGAGGTAGATGCCGTCCCAGCCGGCCAGACGGGCGATGTCATCAAACCCGCTGCCGCTTTCGATGCGCCGTGCCAGTTCCCGACGGGCAGCGGGGTCGCTCAGACGGCGGACCACCGCGTCCATGCCGCCCTCCAGAAACTCCGGCGGCAGGATGTGCAGCAGCTGGGTGGAGCCGGCGGTGTAGGGGTAGACGTCGCAGCTGACGTCCAGTCCCTCCTGCCGCGCCTGCTCTAAAAGCGCCAGCGCACGGGGGATCTTTTTGCCCCAGCTGTCCCGCCCCATGGCCTTCAGATGGCTGATGTGCAGAGGGATGCGGAGTGTCCGCGCCACGGTGAGCATCTCCTCCACGGAGGTGCAGACACCGGCGCCTTCCTGCCGCATATGGACGGTGAGGGGGATGTCCTGCCCCCGCAGGGGCTCCAGCGTATGGATCAGCTCCTCCGTGGTGCAGAAGCACTCCGGCGCGTAGCCAAGTCCCAGCGATACGCCCAGCGCGCCGTCGCCCAGAGCACGCTCCATGGCGCGGTGGATGGCGCGGTAGTGCGCTTCGTCCAGATGCTCCAGCTCGTAACCGGCGGTGTCCGCCCGCAGAATGCCCGCGCCTACCAGCATGCCGGTGTGCAGGGGCAGGTCCCGCAGCGCTGCCAGATAGGCGGCCAGAGACGCTGAGGGCAGGGTATCCGGTATATCGCCGGTGATGGGCCGCAGGTAGGCGCGGATAGCGGCGGCGTGGTCCGGCCCGAAGGGGGCGGCGGACAGGCCGCAGTTGCCGTTGACGATGGTAGTCAGGCC
>ULTJ01068676.1_pt1 | contig 13356 bp, 9 predicted proteins | sample 1957491 | NCBI WGS metagenome assembly ULTJ01 (sample SAMEA4835731, study PRJEB28245) | human gut metagenome | biome: gut microbiome; material: fecal sample | place: Denmark | collected 2008 | reverse complement strand
ATTCTAAAAGTAAAGAGATATGATTTTGTTGATAGTATAAAACTAAATAAAATAACTCTGCGTTCGGCATTGCCTTTTATTCTTTTAGGATTATCAGTATATTTTATTTTTATAATTCTATTAAATTGTATACCATTCTTTCAGGGAGAAGATACTGTTTCAAATACAAATGATTTGCACAAATCAGTCAATGGAATAAATGTAGTTTTTTTGTTTGTAGCCAAGAGTATATTAGCTCCAATTGTAGAGGAGGTTACATTTCGCGGCTTAATCTATTCAAAACTAAAATTGGCTTTTCCAATATGGGTATCATCACTTTTAGTTTCGTTGACTTTTGGTGTTATTCATTTTTCATCATCTATATTCACAGTATTGTCAGCAATTTTATTGAGTTTGATTTTTAATTACCTTGTTGATAAATATAATTCAATAGTACCTGGTATACTAATACATTCAGCTTATAATTTTACAGTTACATTTATACGATATAATATTAGATATTTTGATTTTGCGACATATGAAATTCCGATTATGGTCGTTTCAATTCTAACTTTTATCTTTTCCATAATATGTATTATTTTTAACACTAAGAAATTAAGTAGTAATTAGGGGTGAGAAGCAAGTGAAATTAAAAATACTTGGTTCTGTGTCAAGATTTAGCACAAAATAAAATGAGAAGTTCTGTCAACTAAGCTGCTGGCAGAGAAGATACCCTCTCAAACAATTACCCAGGTTCTTTGCACATTCAACCTGTGTAAGATCAGGGTGCTCTTTGCGATAGTTGATAACATCCAACTTGAATTGCTTGGTGTGATGAGTTTTTTGTTGTGATATAATGAATTCCTCCTTTTTTTATTATACAACACTTAAAGGGGATATCTCATTTTGTTTTGTATTATTTAGATGCTAACACTAAGATAAAATGAAAGACAATATAAAGATAAATCAAACAAAGCTGAAAAATTTATGAGGTGATACGATGTATTCGGAATTATTAAAAGCTTTTCAAAGCAATAAAAATTGCAGTTTTTACACAGATGATGAATGTGACAAGTTTATTTACGGCAAGATTATTGCACTTAACGAAGATGAGGTTGCAATTCAAATGTACAATACAGACGGAACTTGTGACGGTGTAATTGTAAAAACAGTGTCAGATTTCTTCAGAATCGAGTATGATTCAAAATATAATCAAAAAATGGAGAAACTTATTGAAACTGATACTTTTGAAGACAGCGTTGAAATTGACGGTAACGCTGTATTTGATTCCGCAATAAAATCCGCAATCATTAAAAACTTCATAGTAAGTATAGAATTGCTGCACAGCGGTAATGAGAATATCACGGGATTACCGTTGTCGCTGGAAAACGGAATCTGCACCGTCAGACAGATAGACGATTATGGTTGTGATGACGGAGTAACTTCGTTTGTATTCAATACCGCAACGCAAATTACAATCAATGCAAAGTATGAAAAATTACTTTCAAGCTTAATGAACAAGTGATATGGAAAAATGAATAATTTGTTATTTGAAAAATATTAATAAGTATTGCTTTTTACAATGTCTATTGATACAATACAATCAGAATATGTATTTTCATTGCGTAAGAAGCGTATATACAAAAAAAGACCGACTTCAAAATCAAATTTGAAATCGGTCTGTAAATTTTAAAAATATCCGAACGGAATTTATACTATTCGATTACATCTTCGGCTATAACAGCTTCCTGTCTTTTTGTAATCTGATGGTCTTCATGCAAAACAATGCAGTATGTAACAGTTGATATGAGTGCAAGAATAAGTACAACCGCAATAAGTCTTTTGATGTATTTGCCTGTCCTTATTTTTTTGACAACATAGGGAATCCCCGTTATTGTTCATTGCCCTTGTCCTCTTTTAAAATATTTAAAATGCTCTCTACACCGCTGTAAGCATTATGAAAACTCTCCAAAAGGTTTTCATAATATGCCCGACCTTCGTCCTCAATATGATAATAAATTCGTGTGCGCTTTTTGCCGACAAGCTTTGAATATTCGCTGATTTTTCCTTCGTTAACAAGCTTGTAGGTGACTGCGTAAACGGTGTTCTGAGATATGGACAGGCATCCGTTTGATTTTTCTTTTATGAATTTTACAATTTCATACACATAACTGTCATGCTCACACAAAATGGCAAGAATCAGTATGTCCGTAATTCCGCTGAAAAAATAATTTTGTTTTCCCATAGATACCTCCCAATATACATTATACACACTTAATCACTAAAAATCAATCTAATACATTCAAGAAGAATTTAATATGAGCAGTTATTACAGCAAAGCCTTTTGTTGCCGACATTGTGATTTTTTCGTCAATAGTATTCGTAAAAAACGAATTGACCAAAAAATTCCTTTGTGTATTAATCTCATCAGCCATGATATCACCATACACATTATTGATTTCGTTTGAATTCTTTTTGATATAGTCAAATATGAAAAGTAAAATAACAGATAGGATGTTTTAAATGAAAGCAAAGAAAATTTATTATTCAATTGTCGTAGGATTACAAAGCTTATTTATATTATTGCTGTTTGTGAACATTGGTTATTGCATAATTACTTCGGATTTAACTATGTTTCCCACAACTGCGTTGTATTTGAATTTTTATCCTTTTATGAATTTTTTTAAAACACATAATCCGTATGATTTGCTTGTATTTATATCTTTGTTGCTTTTGCTGTTTGCAATGCACTTTGCAACAATATACATACTTTTCAAAAAGGTTAAAAGAATATATGCTTGGGTAGTTATAGTTAATGCTTATTTTTATGCTTTAACTATGTATAGCGACGGAGATTTAGTTTATGTCTTTCACGATATTGAATTTTCAATCTATATTTACAGTAATTTAGCAATGTTTTTATTGCTGTTGATTGCAGCTTTATTAAAACTCTACCGTAAGAGGGTTCATATTAATTCAAGCCTTGCAGAGGATTATTTTCTGCCGAATGAAGAGGATAATAAGCCTGAGGATAAATGTGACGGAATAATTCAAGGAAGTATTTTAGCTCCGATTTTCCAGACAGCTTGCTTTGCATTTTCTTTGATTACAAAATATTTTGGTTCGCTTTTGGAGAGTTATTTATATGTGTTTTATACTGCATTTATAATTGCTTCAATCTTTATGTTTGTAATGTCTTATCGAGATTACAAAAAAGCAGTACAATCAAATGCTTTTTCGGAAGAACGAATTGCAAAAGTTGAAAAATACATAAAAATTCAGCCGATTACCTTTGCACTTTTTCTCGCATCGGCAGTTTTGATATTTGCATTTTGACAGTAACAAACTCTACAATAAAATAGGGTAGAACAACTGCTGTAAGGAGGCTCGAAAGAGCCTCCTTTTTAATGCTTGAACAGAATACAAATTTATTGTGATGACAAACCGCTTTACAGCTATGTAAAATTTTTATACAGATATAACGATGAAATAAAAAATATCGGAATAAGAATAAACCTCCTGCACAGAGTAAAATTTGTTGCAGGAGGTTTTGTTGTACGAAAATTATATGGGCTTAATTATTGGCATATTTGTTGGAATCTATATGTAAAATTTACAGAACCTGAAAATATGCATTATTGATACTTTGTCGGGACAGGGCACACATCAGTTCTTACTGTTTGCAATTGCCTGATCAATCAACTTTTGCAGCTTTTCAGACTGCTTTTCGGAGGTTATTGCACCGACAATCGGCTCTCCTACAATATTACCGTTTTTATCGACAACATAAGTTGTGGGGTAGGAGTACAATCCGGATGTGAATTCTCCGGCTTTACTTTTTGAATCAAACCAAATGTTTTTGTAGGTTACACCCTTTTTTGCCAGAATATTCTTTGCGTCAGAGATAGCCGTTTTGTCACCGTCAAGTGTAAATGAATTGATTCCGACTACTGCTCCGCCTTTTTTTGCAAGCTGTTTATTCAGAGCTTCCAGGTCGGCAAGTTCTTCCACGCAGGGATTGCAGGTGGTAAACCAGAAGTTTACTACAGTAACGGTATTTTTTGCAAAAAGCGTACTGCTCTTAACTTCGTTTCCGTCAAGATCCTTGCCGTCAAATGTCGGGAATTTCTTCAGATTATCCTTTTCGATGGGCTTACCGTTTTCTGCCGGAACGCTCATATCTCCATCAGACGGCTTTTCTCCGCATCCGGGAAATTTTTGTTCCAAAAGCGTCAGCTTTCCTTCAATTTCCTTAATCTCTTCGGCGCCTTCATTAAGCAGCTTCAACTCATCTGCACTGAACTGATCCTTGATACCGTCAATCGTTTTCAGAAGAAAATCACCGTAGTTTCCGCCGTCCTCAATCATCGCCATACCCTTATCGGCTGAAATAAATACCTTTTCCCAAAGTTCGCTGTTTTCGGAAAGAATAGCATTTTCCTGTGCCATCAGTTTTTGATGCAGGTCGGCGGCCTCGTCTTTTGTTTTCGGATTCACAGCTGTCAGCATAGCCGTTTCGCTTTTCTTATTTGCAGTAGTATTCGTCGTATTGCCTTTGGCTGTGCCACAGGCGGCAAAGCTTAACAACATCACCAAGGCAGTCAGTAAGGTTAAAATTTTTGTTGTTTTCATGGTGTTTACTCCTTTTCTGTTTCAATTTCTGTTTCAATTTTTTGTTTTGCTGTTTCCGCTTTTTTAGCGGGACAATCATTTTCTTTTCCTTTGCCAAAGCCGTAGCAAAAGCTGACCGCCTCGACAGGACAGGCACGGATACACTTACCGCAGCGTATGCATTCGGTATGGTTGGGAGTTTTGGTTACATCTACATCCATCTTGCATACTTTGGCACACTTTCCGCAGGAAATGCATTTGTGTTTGTCTACTTTCATTCCGAAAAGCGACACCTTGTTAAGCAATGCATAAAATGCACCGAGAGGACACAGCCACTTGCAGAACGGTCTGTAGAAAAGTACACTCAGTACGATTACCGTAATCAATATGCCAAACTTCCACGAAAAGAGCGTACCCAGTGCGGCACGGATTCCCGAATCAATGGCGGAAAGAGGGATTGCCCCCTCGAGTACTCCTTGAGGACAAAGATACTTACAGAAAAAAGGATCTCCCATACCCACATCGTTTGTAATGAGCATTGGCAGCAAACCTACAGCAAAAAGCAAAACTGCATATTTTATGTATGTCAGCGGCTTCAGCTTTTTAGTGGAAAGCTTTTTTGTCGGTATCTTATGTAACAGTTCCTGAAGCCATCCAAACGGACACAAAAAACCGCAGATAAAACGCCCGAGCAGAACTCCTATCAATATGAGGAATCCTGTGATATAATATGAAAAACTGAATTTTGACGAACCCACCACAGCCTGAAACGAGCCGATTGGGCAGGCACCCGATGCCGCAGGGCAGGAATAGCAATTCAGTCCCGGAACGCAAACAGCCTTTCCTTTGCCTTGATAAATTCTGCCCTTCAATAAATTCGGCAGATGAATATTACTCAGCAAAGTTGCTCCTGCTTGAATAAGCCATCGAAAGCGTGAGAGAAACTGCGATACACCGCCTCTTTTTTTCTTCGGTTCTTTGTTATCCAATTCCCACACACTCCAAACACAGCCGGATTGCCTTGCTTAACACGGTTTCTGCCTCTCCACGCAGAGCTCCGTAACACAGCATCGTAATTCCGCAGATAATCAGTACGATTTGAAATACGGCTTTTTTCTTTCGAGTCAATTCGGTCACTCCTTTCTTTTGTGCTCTCATTGTAGCACAGAGGATGTAAAATCCCTGTTAAGAACGAAAACTTAACAAAAACTTTATGTCAGAGCGATATAATGATATAATTAAATTATCAAAGAAATATGAAAACACAGCAAGGAGAGTTTCTATGCGTATTTTAGTAATTGAAGACGAGCGTGCGCTGTGCGAGACAATTGTTCGCAGCCTTAAAAGATTGGCGTACAGCGTTGATTTTTGTTATGACGGAAACAAAGCAAATGAGTTGCTCGGAATAGAAAAGTACGATCTTGTTTTACTTGATCTGAATTTACCCGGTGCAGATGGGATGACGGTACTGCGAACTCTGCGACAAACCGACAGAGATACCGGAGTGTTAATTCTTTCGGCACGCTGTGAGGTTGCCGACAAGGTGGAGGGGCTGGATGCCGGAGCAAACGATTACCTGACAAAGCCTTTTCATTTGGAGGAGCTTGAGGCAAGAATACGCAGTCTGACTCGCCGGCGGTTTACACAAAACAATGTTGTTTTGAACTGTGGAAAGGTTGCTTTTGACACCAAAGCCCGTGTTGCCGTTGCTGACGGTCAGGAGCTGTCACTTACCCGAAAAGAAATCGGAATACTTGAATATTTACTTCTTAATCAAGGTCGCCCCGTCAGTCAGGAAGAACTGCTCGACCATGTTTGGGATAACAGTGTTGACAATTTCAGCAATTCAATAAGAGTACATATTTCTGCATTACGAAAGAAACTGCGTGCGGCACTCGGCTATGACCCGATTCGCAATCGCATTGGTGAAGGATATGTTATGGAGGAAGAAAAAGTATGAAAAAGCTATCCTTGCAATGGCGCATAACTCTGATGACTGCACTTCTTATCGGGGCCACCTGTATTTTTATGAATGTTCTTATCGGCTATTCCGGCAGTCATTACATGGATTCCATAGGCTCTTATGTTACAGGTTACGGTGATACGGACAAAGGAGAACCTGACTTTTTCGATCCCGAACACGAAAAGCTTGATCGTGAATTGACTATTGTAATTAACGGAGCACAGGAATCCTTTATCGCTACCAATTGGTATATTACGGCGGCGGCAACATTGTTAGGCGGTGTGCTTGCGTATTTTTTAAGCGGGCATGCACTGAAGCCTCTGCGTACTTTTACCGCTCGGGTTGAAAAGGTTCAACCTAACAATTTGACGGATATGAAGATAACCGAAGATGTTCCGCCTGAACTGAGACAGTTTGTCAAGTCGTTCAATCGGATGCTTGACCGTCTTGATGAGGGATTTACCGCTCAACGACAGTTCACGGGAAACGCCGCACACGAGTTGCGTACGCCGCTTTCGCTTATGCAGGCACAGCTTGAACTTTTTTCGGCAGAGCATCCCGAGGTATCACCTGAAACGGTGGAGTTTCTCCGATTGTTGCGTGAGCAGACCGAACGAATGACGCAAATGACAAAAACCCTGTTGGAAATGAGTGAGCTTCGCACAGTATCGTGTGCCGACCGCATAGAGATAGGACCTATGGTAGAAGAGATTTTCACTGACCTTGCGCCCCTTGCAGAGAAGAACAATGTTACACTTGAAAGCACGGGCGACGCTGTTATGACAGGCAGTGACACGCTGATTTACCGTTTGTTATATAATCTGACCGAAAACGCTATACGCTACAACCGTTTTGACGGTACAGTGAATATTACCGTAATGCACAAAGACAATCAGCTTGTTATTACGATTGCGGATACCGGCTACGGCATCCCCGAACAATACAGAGAAAGTATTTTTCAGCCCTTCTTTCGTGTGGATAAATCCCGAAGCAGAGAATACGGCGGCGTGGGATTGGGACTTTCTTTGGCGTGGGAAATCGTTGCACTGCACAATGGTAAAGTTCGTGTGGAAGAAAGTTCGGAAAAGGGTACTGCTATATCAGTAAAGTTTCCGACAGATGTGATAAAAATTTAATATTTTGCGATTTTTTCTTAGTTAATTGTTGAAATTGCCGTAGTTCTGTGCTATACTATAATTAATTAATCGATTAGTTATCAAAAGGAAGCGAATATTATGAGAACAACAGAGGAACAGCACAACGAGCGTAAGAGGGAAATAATGGAAAAATGCTTTGAATGTTATGCTGAAAACGGATTGACCGGTACGGGCATCAAGGCTTTGGCGGCAGCGTGTGGCTGTACAACGGGAAATCTGTATTCCTATTTCAACAGTGTTGATGAACTGATTATTGAATCAACTGCATACTGTATGGAAAAGGTCGAGGATGATTTTATGGAAAAAGCTCCCACCGACCCGAAGGATGTTGTTCGATTTGTGAAAGAGGTTCCGTATTGGACCGCAAAGAAGCACGGCAAGAAATATCGGCTGATGTATCAGGTCTATACCCATCCGAAATATATTGAACACGGCAAGAAATTCTTTGAGGGGGTAAATGAGCGCTATACCGAGTATGCAAAGCGGCTTGAGCCGAAAATCGGCATTCCGTACACGGTAATTACACCGCTCATTTTTATATTTGTCCGTGCCTGTGTACACTATGCTATGTTTGAGGATGAATATTATTTAAAAACCCAAATGGAGGTCCTAAAACAGGGTGTTGCCCTGTTTGCTGATAAATACCGTTCACAATATTTGAGAGGAGGCAATGATAAATGAAAAAACGAATATACTGTATTACCACCGCACTCTGTCTTGTGCTTTGCATCATACTTTGCATTGCATTTGCTGCCGTATGCAGCAAGGCGGAAAATAGCAAAGCCGTGTTGCCGGAGGTGCGAAACAACGGCACAGCAATCCAATGGAGAGATACCGCCGAAGAGGAATGGCACGATCTTGTAGCTCTTAACACGCTCAGAGGTACTGACGGAAAAAACGGCACTGACGGAAAGAACGGTCTTGACGGCAAAGACGGTATTGACGGCAAAGACGGTACTAATGGAAAGAACGGTCTTGACGGAAAAAACGGTCTTAACGGAAAAGACGGTATTGACGGTAAAAACGGCGTTGACGGCAAAAACGGTCTTGACGGTAAAAACGGCATTGACGGTAAAAACGGCGTTGACGGCAAAGACGGTGCTGACGGAAAGAACGGTATTGACGGCAAAAACGGCATTGACGGAAAAAATGGTGCTGACGGTAAAGACGGTACTGACGGAATAAACGGTACTGACGGTAAAGACGGTACTGACGGCAAAAACATAGAGGTACAAAGAACAACAGAATATATACAGTGGCGCTATGAGGGAGAAGACTGGCAAAACCTTGTTGCCATTTCCGATATAAAAGGACCCACAGGGCAGAACGGTAAAGACGGAGCAAACGGAAAAACACCGGAGTTCCGTGTAAATGAAAACAATCTTCAATGGCGTTATGTCAGCGATGAAATATGGCTAAATCTTTACGATCTTTCAAATTTGAAAGGTCTTGACGGAAAAGACGGAATCGACGGAAAGAACGGTGTCGATGGTATTGACGGCAAAAACGGTGATACGCCGTTCATCGGTGAAAACGGCAACTGGTGGCTCGGAGTGACCGACATTGGCGTAAAAGCCGCAGGTGTTGACGGTGAAAAAGGCGACAAGGGAGATAAAGGAGATGCCGGAGAGAACGGTAAGGACGGAGCAAACGGAAAAACACCTGAGTTCCGTGTAAATGAAAATAATCTGCAGTGGCGTTATGTCGGCGATGAAATATGGCTTAACCTTTACGATCTTTCAATTTTGAAAGGTCTTGACGGCGCAGACGGTAAGGACGGTATAAACGGCAAAGACGGTGTTGACGGTAAAGATGGTGTTGACGGCAAAGACGGTGTTGACGGCAAAGACGGAAATACCCCGTTCATCGGTGAAAACGGCAACTGGTGGATTGGAACGACCGATACGGGAGTGAAAGCCACAGGAGTTGACGGCGATAAAGGTGACAAAGGCGACAAGGGCGATAAAGGCGACAAGGGCGACGCCGGTCAGAACGGCAGCTGTTCGGGATATTTTTACGGAGAGGCAAACGCTCCGAGGACAGTACTGAATAACAGTCGTGTCAATATTTCTGTCTACGAAAAAATAAACAAGGGCGGCTTGATTTCATCCTACATGAATAATATTACACTAAAAAAAGGACATATTTACAATGTCTGCTTAAGCGGTTCTCTCGAAGTAGGTTCAAACGAATTTAACAACAGCGGCAATTACTCTATTCAGATGACAGACGGTTATGATAACGATCTGTGCAGGGAGCTTACACGAATAAAAAGGGACGGGGCAAAAATACCGTATACCAATGATCAACATTCCTTTAATTTCAACAGAATGTATGATGCGTCAAATAAAGACATTACATTGCAGTTGTGGTTTGAAAATTCGGCATACAATACTTATCTCGGTGGCTTCAGAGGTACTATTACAATAACCGCTCTTGATTAAATTCATATAACGGAGGTGGCGAAAAATGAAAAAACGAATACTTAGTATCCTGCTGACTTTATGCATGACGCTCTGCCTTACGCCGATAAGCGTATTCGCCGAGGAGGTTGGGGCAGAGGGCTCTGCTGCGATACAGCTTGGTACAGATGCACTAAGTGTGTTAAGTAAAAATGTAAACACAGCGACCGCACCGACTGTGTATTTCGGGCAAAACCATGAAAATAATCCCGCTGCATGGCGAGTTATCGGCTATGACGGAAGCGGTGTTACAAGCTCACAGGGGGATATTACCCTGCTCGCGGCAGGCGCTATGGGAGTTATACCATTTGCCGATACCATATTAAACAACGAATACGCACCGAGTAATTTGAAAGCCACAATAGATGCGCTTGCAGCAAAGCTGACGACAGAAGAAAATGCTGCCGTAAAGAAACGGGCGCTTACAAGCGGAAGTTACGACGGAGAGAATACCGACTGTGTAGCGGGAGGGCAGGTGGATAACGCTGTATTCTGGCCACTTTCCGCAAAAGAGGCTATTGTTGTAAACAACGATCTGCGTGCCTTGAATCCTGCACATCCGAATTGGGTGACAACCGCTTGGTGGCTGCGCTCCCCCGGCTCCAATAAATATAATGTCGCCGTCGTGCGTAGTGATGGTTCTGTCCAATACTCTGGGTTCTCTGTCCTCATTTTCAATAATCATCGGACTGTTCGTCCCGCTTTTAACTTAAATCTGAACTCTGTCCTTTTTGCATCTGCCGCCGTGGGCGGAAAGCCTGACGGAGGGCTGACCCCGATTCCCGAATACAGCGGAAACGAGTGGAAATTGACGCTTTTAGATAGTAGACGCAATTTTGCCGTAACGGAAAAAACTGTCAGCGCCGTCCCCGACGATACCGTTACGCTGAATTACAAAGGGGCGACCACAGGGAAAAATGAATATATCTCTGTCATCCTGGCGGATAACAACGGCGCACAGTATTACGGCAGAGTAGCACAACCTACTGCCAAAAGCGGAAGGGTTGAAATCAAAATCCCGTCTGACATTGCACCGGGCGACTATACCATGAAGGTATTCAGCGAGCAGTATAACGGTGACTGCAAGACCGACCTTGCAAGTGCTTTTGCGGATGTCACGCTGACGGTGGAAAGTCAGCCTGACGAGCAGTTTACCCTCGCCCCCGGCGGCAGATACTATTTTGACCTTTCGGCAATGGATATTTCGGGAACGGTAAACAGCAATCTGCCGGACAGCACACTTCATTATGTGCCTTTTACCTATGCAGGCACGGTCAACGCTTATAAGCTCACATCGGAAATGGCAACCACCGAGGAGTATGCTCAGAAGAATAAATATCCCCACAGCCTATTCATTGCGGACTATGCCGTAACGCATACGGTAAGCTGGGATAACCTGAATACCGCAGGTCTGATTTTCGGCAAGGACTATGCCGCAGGCGGCGTGGACTATACGCTGCGTGCGCCGTCTGTGGGAAGTAGTTATACAGGCTCAGGTGATTCAGAACGCGGCACGCCCAAAAGCAACGAATGGGATAAGATACTGGACAAGGACAGCGGCTACATCAAAAACTGGAATGGCATATATTCGTGGGGGCAGGACACAACAAGATACAACTCGTCGCTCCGTGCGATTCGCGGGTACGATTCGGGCCGACGCTGGAACGACGACGATGCTACGGACTTCCTCCCGCTCGTCAGTTTCCGCCCCGTGCTTGAAATCCTGAACCCTGACACACTGAGCTCTGACGGACTGAAGGTCGTTACCCTTGACCTTGGCGGCGGAACGCTCGGCGGCAGCTCCGAGGATATTCAAATCATTGTGAAAAGCAGCGAGAGCTTTGCCGCGCCTGCGTCCGACGGCATGACCCGCCCGGACGGAAATACAGGCAGCTACTTCATGTGGCTCGGAAGCAACGGTAAGCTCTACGCGCCCGGTGCCAGTGTTCCGGCGGACGTTACCAAGCTCACGGCGCAGTTTGTTTTATCAGAACAGTTTTCCCTTACCCCCGGCGGCAGATACTATTTTGACCTTTCGGCAATGGATATTCCCGGCACGGTGAACACCGGAAACATCTTTGGTGCGACTTCCTTGCCGGATACGACGCTGCACTATGTTCCCTTTACCTACGCAGGGACGGTGAACGCCTACAAGCTCACAACGGAGATGGCAACCACCGAGGAGTATGCACAGAAGAATAAATATCCCCACAGCCTGTTCGTGGCGGATTATGCCGTAACGAATGATGTAAGCTGGGATGCCCTGAATACCGCAGATCTGATTTTCGGCAAAAATTATGCCAGCGGCGGCGTGGACTATACCCTGCGCACACCGTCTGCGGGAAGTGACTGTACGGGTTTAGACGATTCCCAACGCGGCGTGCCCCAAAGCAACGAATGGGACACAATGCTGAACAAGGACAGCGGATATATCCAAAACTGGAATAGAATGTTTTCGTGGGGACAGGATGTTTCTCCTGGCGGCGCGTCGTACCGTGTGGTTCGCGGGTACTTTTCGGCCCGCTTCTTGAACGACAAACTTGCTGCGAACTCCTTCCCGTACGTCGGTTTCCGCCCCGTCCTTGAAGTCCTGAACCCTGACACACTGGGTTCTGACGGACTGAAGGTCGTTACCCTTGACCTTGGCGGCGGCACGCTGGGTAATAGCTCCGAGGATATTCAAATCATCGTGAAAAATGGCGAGAGCTTCACCGCCCCAGCTACTGAAGGGCTGTCTCGTCCGAACAGCATTTCGGAAGACGCGCAGCTGTATTGGTCGGATGAAAATGGGAACTGCTATAAACCCGGCGATACCGTACCTGCCGATGTTTCCATGCTTTCGATCACTGGCGACTATGAGGTGATTTACCTCCCCGGCACATACGGCACCGGCAGTGCGGTGACGGATATGAAACCCCACAACAATATTCTTACCCTGCGCGGCGCTTTGTTCACCCGCGCGGGCTACACGCAAGTAGGCTGGTCAACCGTTGACGGCGGCGAAAAGGTGTATGGCTTTGAAGACGTTTATACGCAAAACGAGGCGCTGACGCTCTATCCTGTGTGGAACACGAATAAATACACAATAACCTTTGATACAAACGGCGGAAGTGAGATTGCACCCATTACTCAGGATTACGGTACAGAAATTACCGCCCCTGCCAACCCGACAAGAAAAGGTTAT
>ULTJ01009855.1_pt1 | contig 13440 bp, 10 predicted proteins | sample 1957491 | NCBI WGS metagenome assembly ULTJ01 (sample SAMEA4835731, study PRJEB28245) | human gut metagenome | biome: gut microbiome; material: fecal sample | place: Denmark | collected 2008 | reverse complement strand
GTTGCCTTCGTGTGGTTCAAGCCATGAATACCTTCGTTACTGAAATCCACAGGAATTCCCAAACGGGTTTCTTCCACAAACCAGCGCTGTACGGTATTAATAGCTTCGGCATGATTACTGAAAGGATACAATAAATCGGGCACCCGTGAAGCCTTCCTGCCCACCCCATTCAGCATTTCATCAATATTGGCTATACCATCTTTCCAAATCTCATTTTTCCAGTTGGCAGTCGGCAAAGAGTCTTTCAACACACGCCCATAACCGTAGAGGGTAGCCAACTGGCAAGTTTTCTCTTCCACCGTCATTTGCGAGAGTAAGTCGGCAACACGTTTATCCACCGGTTGAGTCGGGTCTTCATAGATATCCTTCACACCATTCTTGTTGAAGTCTATCCATCCTTTTTGATACATTTTCTTGTTTTGCGCATGTAGGTTTCCAGCCAATCCCAAGCAAAGGATGGAAACCCCAATCATAAATTTGTGTTTCATGTAGAAATAATTAATATGAATAAATTAAAGTTCAAATAGCGTTCCCCAGCGAAATATTTCACACTATTTTGAGGAAAATCCGTATCCCGGTTCTTCCACAAGAAAGAACGACCGTCAGGGGTCCTCTTACCGGAAATCACAACAGAAGTACAGGCTGATACAGGTTTAATCCAGCAAACAAGCGCAATAGTCAACAACAATATTTGTCTTTTCATAATACAAAGATTGAGATGTTGACGCAAAAATAAGGTTTTCCAATAAGATGTCCCTAAAAAACAGAGTTTATTTGAAGCAAGGGAGATAAAATAAAAAAACAGACAATCACCGTCTGTATAGCTTACCGGATATTTGATATCCTCTGGCATCCGTCACATTGACAAACCAGATTTTAGCCTCATCCGGTATAGCTACTTCCCAATTTTTACCATATAAAACGGCGGAGACAGATTGCCAATGATATTTATCAGCAATCTCGCCTTCGCTTACAGTATAATATAACGTAACTTTCTCTATAGATACAGGAGAATTTACCTGGCCCTTTAACATCCCATTCCCAGAACTTTCCTTCCTAATGGCGGGAAGAGCTTCCCCTTTACATAAGTGCTGATTGACAAAGGCACTGATTTCTTCATTACTCCACCCATATTTATGGCCATGTCTCAACCCTCGTTTTATCAACAAGTGAGATTTATTTGCCAACGCGGCACTGCGAGCCATTGAAGACAAATAGAAATGTACATCATTCGTCCCATTTAAAAATAATATAGGGCGCTTCATCCGGGGTAAGTATACAGAAGGGTCATATTGAGCCAGCCATGTATCTCTATCCTTTTCCGCAAGCGCATCCAGCTGTTGTTTCATACGTCCGCTTTCACCCAAAAAGCCACATCCATAAACAGGAACGGCCACTTTAAAACGAGCATCCAGCGAAGATACGATACAAGTCAATACTCCTCCCCAACTGATTCCCGTAATAGCAGTACGTTTTTTATCCACTTCAGGGAAACTTAACAATAAAGTATGCGCTTTCATCACATCCCCTACCGCTTGATAAAGCCACTGCTCTTTCAATGGTAATGTAACATCAAAATAAGGAGTTTCCCTCCCATTTTCCTCAAACCCTCCCGCAATATGCTTCTTGTCGGCACCATTGCCCCGTGTATCCAATGCCAGGGCTGCATATCCACGTTTCGCCCATTGTATCACCCAGTCCCTGAAAGCCATCCCTCCACCACCATGCACCAGAACTATTCCGGGAAGTTTTTTATCACCGGATATATTTCCATTAAGTATACCCGGTGTTGCATAGTAAGCAAAAACCGATTTACTATGCCCTTTGTAAGATAACGATTTAAAAATAATAGATTCAATAGAATCGCCTTTGACAACCTCATACTCAGGAGTCTGGGAAAAGTCTTCATCACTCCATAATGTATTTTCAACATTGACCTGCGCAAAGCTAAACAATACTCCAGCCAAACTAAACAGAAGGCTTAAACCAACAACTTTCAAAATATAATGTGTTTGCATATCTAATATTACTTTCTTGTACAAAGAAAGGCAAGAATATGCAAAGAGGTTATTAATATATTCTCGATTTCTATTAGATATGTATCAAAAAACTATCCAAACATACATCAATTATTCACTTTTCATCGTTATTGTCACTTTTGGAGCTGCTTCCACTTTCGTTGTTTGCATACCTATGTAGCAAGCAACCAACACATCGTTTTTAGAAGCGGGCATCACAAAATTGCCATCAAGGTCTGTAACGGTTCCCCTATTAGTACCCTCTATAAGGATGGAAGCCCCGATGACAGGTTCTCCTTTTGTATCTACAACTTTCCCTTCGACCTTGAACTCTCCTTTTGCCGCTGTACCTTCAAGAGGTTTCGTTTTCTTGGTAACGATATAAACAGCCCCTTTGTTATCTCCGGTTTTGTTTATGCTGACGCTCTCTATCTTGTCGGCAGGCACTACAACACTATTCAAATCCTTACCCTTCATATCAACTTTTATGCCATCTACATAAACTTCCAGATTCGATAAATCATCCTCAGAAGTGTTCACCACTATACCGCGCAAACCGGAATTATTCTTTTTGGGAGTAAAAGCCGTCACTTTCTGCCCCCCATTATCAGGATTCCCTTCACCTAACATCTGCATGGGGCTATCTTTCTTCAAAGTTATTAGCATTACTCCATTTTTACCCTCCTCACCATATACTTTCACAGCTTCCTTATCCTTTAAAACTGTAATAGACAGAATGCTTTCAGGTCTTAAAGCTTTCATAATTTCAGAACTAACCTTATTACCATCCACAATGAACAAAGGGGTTACCGCAGCCTTTACAGTATCCTGTGGAGTGTCCATCGTTTTCGATACTTCAGCAGGCACATCCTTACTTTCCACAATTTTTGTTTCAACAATTGCCGCCAAATCATTAACTTTGTCGGTCGAAACATCCTGCACACGAGAAAAGAGCGAGTTTACTTGTTCCCTTTCGAGTACAGCAGATGTTCTTGAAATCTCTTCAGCTTTTTCGGAGACTTCGGGACGGGCAAAAGCAGTTACTGCAACAGTTGCTAACGGAAGTACATAAAGATACTTCAAACGTGCCCACGGACTTGATTTTTCTTTTAACATCATAGTGATACGTTTTTTAAGTTTACTGTGATTAAAGCTGTTGGCCATAGAGTAGAGCCTTGTGCCAACAGCTTTTTTTATTAATAATAATTGGTATTGTTTCGCGTCTACACCCTCCTTGATTACCGTCTCGTCAGCTTCATATTCGTGGATATTCTGCAATTCCTGCTTCAGCAGCCAGGAAGCCGGATTGAACCATTGGAAGAAAATACAGACATCAGCCACCAGCAAGTCCCATGAATGCCGGTTGTGGATATGCGCCAGCTCATGTATAAGTATCTCACGTCCATTCTCATCCAAATCTTTCCGGGAAATAACGATATACTTCATCCAACTGAACGGAGCGATATCCCGCTCATGAACAATCAAAGTAACCTTGTCTTTGGAATTTATATATTTACCGGCAACCTCTTTTCTACCCGATTTCAGTAACAGCAATAACCGGCACAGCGAATATACATTGCGGAAAGCAAAGAAAAGGATACCCAGCAGATACAACGCCAACGCCACTTGAATCCAGGTAATCTCCTGAATTGGAACTTGTACGGTTCCCATTTCCACAGCATTTGCCAGCAACAGCCATTGTTCCAGTGTCATCATAGTATGGTGTATTTCCGTTTGCCGCTCCACGCTTATCTCCACCAAGGGGAGCAGAGAAGACAACAACAGAATCCCCAGCAAGGCAAACCGATTGAACCGATGAAACGTTTCACGGCTGAGCAACAGGCGGTAGAACAAATAGAACGCCGCCAGGCAGACAGAAGATTTAAGTATATAAACAAAGAGTGTACCCATGGGATTTACAATTGGACGATTTACAACTGGACGATTTACAATTTACGATTTACGATTGAAATCACTTTGATTTACGGTTGAACTTTTCTCAACATCCTCTATCAACTGCTTCAAGTCATCCAGAGAAATATCTTCCTCTTTAACCAATGAAGACACCGCATTCAAATAAGAGTTATTGAAATACTTGCTGATAACATTCCTCAGCGTTCCCTTACGAAAGTCCTCCTCACTCACAACCGCATAATATTGATACGTATTGCCAAACGTATTATGACTTAGAAAACCTTTATCTTCCAATCCGCGCACAATCGTGGAGAGCGTATTGAAGTGCGGCTTCGGTTCATCATAGAACGCCAATATCTCCTTTACGAACAACGGACCTTTTTCCCAGAAAAAGCCCATAATCTCTTCTTCTTTTGCAGTCAATCCTTTCATATTCTTCTTTTGTTTTCACAAAGAACTAAACAATTTAGTTCACAAACTAATTATTATAGTTAAATAGAACTAAAAGCTTTAGTTTAATCATCAATCACTATCTTCCACCTTAAAATCATCATTAAAATACCTACTTATTGCGATTGTGCCTTTCAAAGAAAAACCGTTACTTTGTGCACGAATATAAAGAGCCCAAACAATAATCAACAATGAATGAGCAACATAAATATCGTGCCACAGACAAGATGAGCGACCTCATCTGTGACAACTACTCCCTATTAATGGTGATGAGCCGTTTCGGTCTGTCACTGGGATTTGGCGACAAGAACGTGAAGGACGTCTGTGAAGCGCAAAACGTAGACTACCGTACGTTCCTGGCCGTAGCCAATTTCATCAGAGAGGAGCAATACTCATATAGCATAGAAGAAGACGCCTTCTCCATTCCCGCCCTGATGGACTACCTGAAGCGGGCACATGCCTACTTCCTGGACTTCAACCTGCCCGCCATGCGCCGTAAGCTCATTGAAGCCATCGATTGTTCGGGCAGCAATAATGACGTGGCATTCCTCATCCTGAAGTTCTTTGATGAATACGCCAAAGAAGTCCGGCGCCACATGGAGTACGAAAACGAAGCGGTATTCACCTACGTGGAGCACCTGCTTGAAGGAAAACTTTCGGACGAATATGACATCGCAACCTTTGCCAGCAAGCATAATCAGATTGACACCAAACTGAAAGAACTGAAAAACATCATCATCAAATATTATCCCGAAAAAGAAAACAACAACCTCCTTAACGCTGTTTTATTCGACATCTTCAACTGTGAGCAGGACCTTGCTTCGCACTGCCAGGTAGAAGATTACATGTTTGTCCCAGCCGTGGCGCAAATAGAAAGGAGACTGAAAGATGAACAATAATACTTCATTGAAAATAGTTGTCGCGGAGACTTCGGTTATTGTACGAAGCGGACTCACGGCAGTATTAAAACGTATTCCCAACCTGAATGCACACCCCATTGAAGTTTCCTCACCCGAAACATTGCAGAACTACATCCATCTGCATACTCCCGATATCGTTATTATAAATCCCTCCTTCGGGGGATGGTTCGACTTGCAGGCTTTTAAGACGGAAAACGGGAAATCGGGCATCAAGTATATCGCCTTGGTTTGTTCCGTCATCGACAACAATGCATTGAAAGAGTACGACGAAAGTATCGCCATCTGCGATGATATCGATATTATCACCACTAAAGTCAACCACTTGCTGCATACGGAAGAAGAGGAAGAAAAGGATAATGAACAAGAGACGCTGAGCCAACGCGAAAAGGAAATCATCACCTGCGTTGTAAAGGGGATGACGAACAAAGCCATTGCCGACAAGCTGTACCTTTCCATCCACACCGTCATCACCCACCGCCGCAACATCGCCCGCAAACTGCAAATACACTCCCCGGCAGGACTTACCATTTACGCGATTGTGAACAAGCTGGTGGAACTTCAAGACATCAAGGATACCTTATAAGTAAGACGTGAACAGTGCCACCCTATTGGCACAACTGTGCCACAGTATTGGCATCGCCGTGCCACTTCATTGGCAAGACTGTGCCACACTATTGGCACAAAGCGTATTCTTATTACCCAAGGAGATAACACAATAAATCCCCGCCTCACGATATCGCATCGGGAAGCGGGGAGCCTTTTATCTTCATAAAAGTGGTTACGTAATTATGACTAACTAATTCATTCTTTCAATCTGATACTGCAAAGATACAGCATCAGCAGATACCCTGCAATCGCTCAAATTAGGTATAATAGAAAGCGGGGGTCACTATAAATAGGTAGCACCCCTCCGCTACATGGTCAGAACGGTACATACTCCTTATTCTCACAAGCTTTTACTCCCATGCATTCCATCTCTATCAACCATCCCGGACGACATACCGGCGCATGCACAAATACTTTCGGGGTATCCGGGAAACGTTTGTCGTACATTCCCTTTACCACTGCATAATCCGCCATATCGCGCAGGTAGACAATCATCTGCCCCAAATCATCAAATGTACATTCGGCTTCTTTCAGCAACGCTTCCACATTCTCCCACATTCGTTCCGTCTGTCGGCGAATATCACCGGGATACATTACCTCACCTTTGTTATTGATACTTGCTGTGCCGGAAATAAAAACATGACGACGATCACCATAATCTACGTATGTGCCACGTTCAAAGCTGACACCATACTCGTAGGTAGGATTCAGATGGGTAGGAGCATAGAGGTAGCGCACTTGTCCGGGTTTCAATCCATCCACCGCGTATGTATCCATCTGCACCGTCACTTTAGGGTCGGCATGACGCCCGCCTATACCGGTACTGGCTATGTAGTGGGTCTTTTCCGTCAGGTTCTGGGTGACAAAAACTTCATTGCGGGCTTTCACCACTCCGGCATAGTTCACATCCACATTCTGCACAAAGAACCAGGTACGGATACAGTTGTCCGCCAGTTTGCATCCTTGCTCCATAAGTTGCATCACATAGTCGTTCAGCAACAAACGGGTTTGATACTCCGAATTGGCAGCACGGTTAAAGGCACTCCCTCCCCAAAAATGGCGGTAAGCTCCATGCCTCACTTCAAACAATCCGTTGTGAAGAACCCGGGTTTGTACATCCGACTGCAAGTAGACCCACAACGCAATCTTTGTCCCGTTCAGCGGCGGTTGTTCCACAATGGAAAGCGCACAGTCCGAAGTTTCCGTGGTAAGTGCAAGCAATCTGTCTTCCTGATTGGCGGCATCGCTCAGGAAATAACGCTTAAAGACCGCAACAGCGCCTTGCAAATCTTCCTCGAGCAAAGAGAAATAGGCATTGATTACCGCATTCAACTGCTCTTCGTAGGTATCTTCGGGACGAGTGGCATGAACCATGACATGATACTCCGAAACACCACTTTTCACATCATATTTAAAGATTTCGGTTAAGGCATTTTCTGTTTGGTCTTGTTGTTTCTTATAACTCATCGCAATATCAAATTATTCGTTGTTGTTGTTAAATGTACCGGCATTCAAGCCGGTAAGGAGCAATTTACTTTTCAGCGCCATTATTTATCCAGTCGTCAATCAGGCTCAACATATTGGGATAAGGAGTCAATATCGGCAAATGATTTATTCCCCATTGGGAACTGATATCCGTATTCAGTATCTGAGACAAGATACTTTCTTCCACATTGCCCGGAGCTACCCTAAGTTTACCATCGACAATGGCAGACGAGTGGTTAAACAAATCCTCATAACTCTTACCTTTCGTCAGATTAAGATTTGCGCTGGGATTGCCGGCAGCTCCACCATGACAAGTAGCACAATAGGGAGTGAAAACACTATTTTGTATCGCATTGTACATGCCGGCATCTACAGTTCCCGCATCCATCATTATTGTATCGTTTGTAGCCGGGGCGTCGATAGACGAAAAAGTAGCAATGCGTTTCCTCAACCTGTTTATTACACAAATTTCCAATGTTTTCACATCATCACTAATGCCGGACATGGTAACCTGAACTGTTCCCCCATCTACTGTGGGCGCCGGAATGTTGGCAGAAGTAACCGCATAGTCGCTTGTCTCATTAAAACCTGCAATTACAACACTATAGCCTTGTGCCCACTTATCAATGCCGCTTATATCGGCTGTAATTTTCACTACACGCCCTTCCTCTGTTACAACTGTTTCTTCTTCATAAATCCGTCCTTCGTCGCATGAAGAAAAAACAAAGGCAGAAAAGGCCACAAAGAAAAGAATATATTTCTTCATAAACAATTCCTTTCCTTATTGATTAGAACGTATATTGAAGTAAAACTGTGGCGGAATGAGTTGCCAAACCTAAGTTATCATTATCACGGTCGAGTTGGGTATCGTGTCCCCAACGGGCAACATACTGGTACATTACCTGCAACTTCAGATTACATCCTTTAAAAAAGTAGTTCATGCCTACGGCTGGCATATTCAGGAAACCATCGTCATCGGCACCATTACGATTGAAAATGTCATAACGCGCAGCCAGTTGCACACGGGGTGCAACGAAGTAGCCACCTTGCACATATCCTCCCAAGTAGTTGTAGTGCTCATTTATCTTCTGCCGTTTTGTAAAACCTACATTCATATAATACGCCTCGGCAGCCAGATAAAGTTTATTCTTCAACATAGCAAATTCCAGGCCTACACGTGTGTCATTTGTACTTTCATTCTCACTTTCCACATTGATTGAACCGGACAGGCCGAACAATATCTTGTCTTCGTTCAGGCGGTTCGGATTGCCTTGCGTAGCGGGCATCACTCCCTTAGGCATATAAGTCAAACGTCCGGCATAGAGCAAGGAAGGAATGTGCCAGTCGTCACTGATGGTTTTTGAAGCACTGTTTACTGAAATACCCGTTCCGTTAAACAAACCCACTTCATAACCAAACTTATCGCCAACCAGACCATGAAGTTCCACACCCAAATCGAAACCTGTGCCGATATTCGGTGTCACAGCATTCAGTGAATAGGGCATGATGACGGAAGAGGTCAATGAAATCGGCAGCTGTGGAAGCAATGTTTCACCCAATGTAGTGAGATAAGCATGCGAGAAGGGAGTTTTGAACTTACCCACGCGCAAAGCCAGTTCTTTCTTAAACTGTATATCGAACCAAGCCTGTTGCAACAATGCGCCACCGCTTGCAGCGGCATTAATGGACAGGTTAAAAGCTACTTTTCCGAAAGCCTTACCCGTAAAACCAAGTACAGCGTAAGGAACAGAAAAACCTGAGTTTGCAAAATTATCCTGATTATAGGCTTTGTCCAAACCTTCATCGTCATACCAGTTAAGATTAGCGCTCGTCTGTACCAACAGGTACGGTTTGAATACAAAATCTCCTTTCTTGCTTGTGATAGTAAAACCTTCTCTTCCTGCCAGAGATACAACACCATTTTCCGTATCTTCTTCATGCTGTGCCATTGCTCCCAAAGGCATTACGGCAAATGCAGCTAAAAATAATAATTTCTTCATAATTACTTAGTATATACTTTTTTGTTTCTATTAATACTGTTGCCGGTTTAAAGTGATTTGAGGAACGCAACCAGCGCATCACGGTCTTCCTTGCTCATATTCTTAAATAAGTTCTTGGAAGCTTCTCCTTCTCCGCCGTGCCACATAATGGCTTCTACATAATTTCGGGCACGTCCGTCGTGCAAGAAGTAGGTATGTCCGTTCACTTTTTCCTGCAATCCGATACCCCACAGAGGGGTTGTTCGCCATTCGTTTCCACGTGCCAAGCCGCTTACATAATTATCGTTCAGACCGACACCCATAATTTCAGAACCCATGTCATGGAGCAGATAGTCAGAATACGGATGAATGGTCTGACTACCGAGCCAGGGTAGTTTTGTCCCCATCAACAAAGTTGTTCCACGTGACTTGGTGTGCAGTGTCGTCACATGGCAAAGGTGACATTTAGCTTCATAGAATTTCTGTTCACCCTTGATGACTTGCGGGTCATTGACATTTCGACGAGCCGGAACACCGAGGCTTTGCATATACAAGTCCACATCTTCCATTTCTTCGGTAGATATATCCAACTGGGCGTAAGAAAGTCCCATCATGCTGCCTTGGTTTACGTGCGCCTGGCCTTCACAGATTTCTTCGGGATAACGGCTGTTCGTCACGCCCATATCGCTGGAAAAGCCAAGTTCTACCGTCAAATCGGCATGCTGTGCTTTGTTGCCGGATACCCCCAGACTATACACTCCTTTTTCTGTTATATAGTTACAGCGACCGCTAATACCATACTCGGGATAATTACTCTTGGCTGCAAGAGCTTCTATTTCTTTGGGATCAAGTGCCATCATCTGCCCCATACCAACATGACGTAATGGAATACGCACCGTACAGAAAAGGTCTTCAGGAGCTATCTCATCGGCATACCAATCGGTAATAGTATAATTGGGTTTGCAAAGTTCATACTCTTCACCATCGGGAAAGTGAAAGGTTTCCCGAGTATATTCCACCTTCAGCTTGCCCTCGGGTTTCACTCCATAAATAGCCTGATCATGGAGTACCCGCCCATACTCCTGAAAGAAAGCTCCATTTTTACGGCTGATATAAACCAGCATAGAGGAGAAACCAGAACTGCCGGAACCACCTTCACTCCAAAGTGTAGGTTTGGTACGACCAGCGTTGCGATGGCAGCTTCCACAAGAATAACCGGCATAAACCGGCCCTAAACCACCGCCTATATCATTACCGCTTGAACGGGCGTTATCATAAAGCCTGTCACCACGGGTAAAACGGGTGGAATACGTTCCACTCACCCAGTTGGTTTCCGTATCGTATGCAACCGATGAGTTTAAAAAAAGAGTTGATGTGCCGGCCGAAAGCGCATACCCATCAGGTACGGTTACATCCGTTACATCAATTCCGTCATCATCACACGCCGTGAATGCCAATAAGCAAAAAGACAAGAATGAATATCTCAGTAAATGATTTACCATAATCTGCATTGTTTTCTAAAACAATATATTTCTACATACCAAAGAAGCAAAGGGAAATTGTTCAATCTCACCCTTACTTCTTCAATCTATTATCCAATTAAACAATCCTCATTTTGCGGGTATCGTACGGGCTTCTCCATCCTTAAAAAGCAAGAACTCCAAAGTATGGAAACCTCGTACATTCTGAGATGCTTCAATAGCTTCATCAGAGTCATCATCACCCCAAACCAAAGAACTCCAATCGGCAGACTTCATAATCTGTACAATGGCATTCTGATCCAAAGGCCAGCTGTCCATATTGGGGTCAAGTCCCAATTCATCTACCGGACCAAACAAGAAAGCTTCACTCAATTCCCAAGGTTCACGGGCATTCAACCAAGCAGTACAAGCGGTTTCAAAACGTGTATTGGTAGGATTTGCCACTAATGAATTCACTGCGTCAAGAAGAAGTTTATTCTTTTCTTTCAATCTTTCATAAGTCGGGACAACCACTACATCTACATAGTTCCGGATTATCGCATCAAGTCTTTCAGCTGATATATTGCTTACCACATAATCTTTCAAGTTCGTAGCTTCCGCTTCCACCGTTCCACCACCTTCTTCTTCCACTTCACTCAATAATCTCTGTAAAGAAGAACAAGCTTCCATTGCCGTCTGTGCCTGGGTACTGTTGATATGATTACGGAATGGCTGGGGAATGGCCTGAATAGCATCGGCTGCTGTCTTGATAGCGGCTCTTACCTTGACATCTATTGCTGTACCCTCAATCTCTTTTGCAAAAGAATTGGCAGCAACAGTACCATCCAATGAACCATAATAAGCATTTCTGACAGAATAAATATTATTAGTATAATCGTCACGTGAGTGCCAACTATACCAAGATTCTACTGCATAAAGAGCTTCTTTCTCACGTCCGGAAACATACAGGTTATAAGGATCGCCTATTTTAGCACTACCCACTTCATTGGCTATCTCCGCACATTTCTCAACAATCTCCTGAGCGCAGCTTGCCGCACTTGTATACGTAAAATTGGTATCATGAGTTTTGAATAATTCAGCATAAGTTTTTCCCGTTTCTTTCCAAGATACCGCCCAAGCATTATACAAACTTTCAGCGTCGTCATTCAGAAGCATTGCCACATTCTTCATGTAGTTGTGCCAAGCATCCGCAGTGGATGAGTTGTAATCTATCTCGTCAACATTCCACGGATCCGAATCTTCATTACTGCATGAGGAGATAACAAAAGTCAACCCCAATACCAGTACCGATACAAAAAACAAATTCTTTTTCATCTTATAAGAATTAATAGTTAATACAATCACTTCTTAATAAACCAACCAATATAAGCTATACCTATAGAAAATTCATTTTCACTATTATAAGGTCCGGTGCCAAATATTTTGTTTGTGCCTATTTGCCTTGTCGAATAATCCGCTTTCACAACCAGATTGGGCAAAGCATACCAATCCAGGCCGGCCGTCCACATACTTACTTTATTACGTAATTCCATGACCTGCATTGTCTCTCCTTTTTCCTGAGGATTATAGTATTCATAGCGGGCAAAAGGATAAATCACCGGAACTTTTTTACTATTCTTACAGAAAGCACTCAGATTAACTCCTACTTCTCCGGCATAACTGACAGCCTTCTTGGCAACAGGAGTAACACGTGTATAGGGGGACTTATTAGAGAGCTTAGTGTTCACCGAACTGACAGCCAATGAATTTCCCAAGTTTCCCCAGACAAGATTGGCACGGGCGGTCACATATTTATTTTTATACTGTGCGTCAGCCGTATAAATTCTTACGGGGACTTTAAAGGTAGAATAATCCTGAAGTTTATCGGAGTTGGCACCTGAATTTGCACAATAATAAAACGAGCCTCCTACACGTAAACCCGGTATCCCTTTATAATCCAATCGAAACGCATAACCCGGCGAAGTAAAATTATCAACTTCAAAAAGTCCTTGTTTTCCACCGCCCACCCAGGTATTACGATCGAAACCGTTAGCGTTCAATCCCGCAATAACCATTGCCTGATAATCGAAAGCGGCATAACCTTTTCCAAACGACCCGAAAATTTCAAGTCCATTTTCATGCCATGTAGAAGGTAGAATAGTGGTCTCGCCTTCAGGACGATAAACACCGAAGAAGTTGATAGGCTCGTGATGAGCATTAGTCAGACCGACCGGTACGATAATATGTCCCGCACGGACATTGAAAGCCGGATGAATCAGACGGGTAATATGGAACTGTTCGAGAGCTACCTCCCCTCCTTTTTCCACTTCGGTTTCATACTCGCCATTCTCGGAGTTCTCGATTTCGTATGCCGTACCTACTCCACCTGCCTCAAACTCAATTTCCGCACCAAGTATCCATTTAGAGTTGAACTTATAATCAAAAGCTAATACAAAACGCGGAATGGAAATGGTGTTCCGGTTGTCTTTGGAGTTACCATTGTTGCCTCCGTAAAAACGATTATTACCATAGCCCTTAAAACTTGCAGCCATCTCGCCATATCCACCGAAACGGAATTTCTTGTAGTCGTCACTTGTGGCTGTTGTCT
>ULTJ01061606.1_pt1 | contig 13471 bp, 11 predicted proteins | sample 1957491 | NCBI WGS metagenome assembly ULTJ01 (sample SAMEA4835731, study PRJEB28245) | human gut metagenome | biome: gut microbiome; material: fecal sample | place: Denmark | collected 2008 | reverse complement strand
TTGTGCACTCCGAACACCGCCGCACCCAGCAAGCAAGACGCCAATCCTGCAAGATAGACGAAACTCGTCGCTTGCGATATTCCCTTTTGCGAGAAATAAGCCGTGAAGAATGCCGCAAACATCAATCCGCCGATGACGAAGGTGGACGCAACGGACACCTTTCTGAATATATCGAATCTGTAAAGACAAAGGACGAAGATCACCGCTGCGATTGCAAACGACACTCCGAAGGCAACGTAACCGTATATGCTTCCGTACATAAGGCAAGTTGCCGTGGCGCAAGCTATCACGTTCAGGTTGACGGCGGGGAAATCAAGCGTTCTCCACGTCAGTTTCTTTTTCATGTCCGATACGCCGTGGTATGTTGCCGATACACTGAACTCTATCGCGATGAGCGCGCACGAAAGTACCGCCGTTGCGTATGCCGCGGGCGTTGTCGCTTTCAAAAGCATAAAAATCATAAATACGAGGGCTACGACCGCTCCGAGAGCATGTGAAATCGAATTGAACAACTCTTCTTTCGGAGTGTAATAAACAAGCCCGTTGTCTTTGTAGATTTGTTTGAGTTTGTCGGTGTTCGGCGGAGTTTTCAAAGCTTCTTTGATATTCATATTTGATATAGTAAAGTAAAAACGCTTCTAGGGCAAGCGATAATTTGGTCGAACGACAAAAAATCGTATTTTCGCAAAGCTCGTCGGAAAATTTATTTTTAATCTTTCAACCGCCGGTGTATGTGTGAGCCGTTTTTATAAATTATGTTTTGCTATTGTTGTTTGATGACGGCTTGATTTTTAATTCGGGTTTTCAAATCGGTGTTATCCGTTATGTTGTCAAACGCCCGAAAATCGCGCAAAAAGCAGGGTTTGAGGAGTCTCATTATACGACGCTCAAAACGCGTGCATGCCGCCTTTTATCGCCTCAGAAAAGAAATTTGACAAAAACCCTTGATATTTTGATTATACATTGTTATAATATTTTCACTTATTATTATTGAAATAATAATATATTACTACTAAAATATATTTTATTTAGGAGGAAAAATGGCAGAAGAAGTCAGACACAGTTATGACGCCGGCGACATTCAGGTTCTGGAAGGGCTAGATCCCGTCAGAAAACGCCCCGGCATGTATATCGGTTCGACGGACGTGAGAGGTTTGCATCACCTTGTCACCGAAGTCGTTGACAACTCCATCGACGAAGCGCTTGCCGGCTACTGCACGCACATCGTTGTGGAAATCCTCAAAGACGGCGCGATTCGCGTCACCGACAACGGAAGAGGCATCCCCACCGGCATTATCGAAAAGGAAGGCAAATCGGCCGTTGAAGTCGTTTTGACAAAGCTCCATGCCGGCGGCAAATTCGGCAGCGGCGGCTACAAAATTTCGGGCGGTTTGCACGGCGTGGGCGTATCCTGCGTCAACGCTTTGAGCGAATGGTTGGTTGCCGAAGTCAGACAAAACGGCAAACTTTATCGCATACGCTTCAATCGCGGTATTGCCGAAAGACCTTTGGCGGTCGTTGGCGAGGCAAGCGACACCGGCACGACGGTTACGTTTTATCCCGATGCGGAGATTTTTGAAACGCTTGAATTTAATTACGACACGATGAAAACTCGTCTTCGCGAACTTGCTTACCTCAACAAGGGGCTTACAATCGAACTTGCGGACGAGCGTATAGAACCCGAGCGCAGAGAGGTGTTCCGCTACGACGGCGGTATCGTGTCTTTCGTCGAAGAGATGAACAAGACCAAGGAAACCATTTTCCCCGAGGTTATTTACTTTGACGAGAAATACGTTGACAGTGAAATCGAAGTGGCAATGCAATACAACGACAGCTACTCCGACACGATTCTGGCGTTTGCAAACAATATCAACACCGAAGAGGGCGGCACGCATCTTGACGGCTTCAAAGCCTCTTTGACGAAGATAATCAACGATTACGGCTCCAAGGCGGGCATACTTAAAGGAAGCGAGAAATTGAGCGGTGAGGACGTCAGAGAAGGTCTTACGGCAGTCATCTCCGTCAAGCTCGCAGAGCCTCAATTCGAGGGACAAACAAAAACTAAACTCGGCAACAGCAGTATGCGCCAGGCGGTGGCAAAGGGCGTTGCGGAAGGTTTCGGCACGTATCTGGAAGAGCATCCCAGAGAAGCGAAGGAGCTTGTGCTTAAAACCATCACGGCGCAAAGAGCGAGAGAAGCCGCGCGTATGGCAAGAGAGAGCGCAAGAAGAAAGAGCGCGCTTGAAAGCACCACGCTCCCCGGCAAACTTGCGGACTGCACCGACAAAGATCCCAAAAACTGCGAAATTTATCTCGTCGAGGGCGATTCGGCAGGCGGCAGTGCAAAGCAAGGCAGAGACAGACGTTTCCAAGCCATTCTTCCTTTGAGAGGCAAGATCCTCAACGTTGAAAAAGCAGCGCTCCACAGAGTGCTCGAAAACGAAGAAATCAAGGCGATGATCACCGCTTTCGGATGCGGAATCAACGCCGAATACGACGAATCAAAGCTCCGCTACAATCGTATCATTTGCATGACCGATGCCGATGTGGACGGCAGCCACATTCGTATTTTGATGCTTACGTTCCTGTTTAGATTTATGCGTCCGCTCATTGAAAACGGCCACGTATTTATCGCTCTTCCTCCTCTTTACAAGATTGCAAAGGGCAAACAAGAGCAATATTTCTACGACGACGAGAGTTTGGAAGCATACTACAACGAGTTCGGCAGAAAGAGCGGTGAACTTCAACGCTACAAAGGTCTTGGCGAGATGAACCCCGAACAACTTTGGGAAACCACCATGGATCCTCAAAAACGTACGCTCTTGAAGGTTACGATGGAAGACGCGATCGAAGCGGACAAGCTCTTCTCCATCCTCATGGGCGAGCAACCCGAACTTCGTCGCGAATTTATCGAGCAAAACGCAAAACTCGTGACCGATCTCGACGTATAAGGAGGCAGTTATGGCGAACATAAGAGACGACAAAAACAACGAATATATTCAACATATAGCCAACTCCACCGTCAAAGACGTGGAAATCAACGGCGAGCTTAAAAAGTCCTTTATCGCATATGCGATGGCGGTCAACGTATCCCGTGCAATCCCCGACGTAAGAGACGGTTTGAAACCCGTTCACAGACGTATTCTTTACGCTATGAGCGAACTCGGACTGACTCCCGACAAGCCCTATCGTAAGTGCGCTATGGTCGTCGGTGAAGTGCTTGGTAAATACCATCCCCACGGCGACAGCTCCGTTTACGACGCAATGGTGCGTCTTGCGCAAGACTTTTCAATCCGTTGCCCGCTTATCGACGGACACGGCAACTTCGGTTCTATCGACGGCGATCCGGCGGCGGCATATCGTTATACCGAAGCACGTCTTTCCAAAATCGCGCTTGAAATGATCCGCGACATCGACAAAAAGACGGTTGATTTCTATCCCAACTTCGACGACACGCGCGAACAACCCGTCGTGTTGCCTTCGAGATTCCCCAATTTGCTCGTAAACGGCTCGGACGGTATCGCGGTCGGTATGGCAACGTCCATTCCCCCTCACAATCTCGGAGAGGTTATAGACGCTTCCGTCGCGCTCTTGCAAAATCCCGACGCAACCGTTGACGATCTTATGGAATATATCCCCGCTCCCGACTTCCCGACGGGCGCGTTGGTGCTTGGCAGACATTCCATCAAACAAGCGTATCGCACCGGCAGAGGCGCATGCGTGCTTCGCGCAAAGGCGGAAATCGAAGAGATGGCAAACGGCAAGAGCCGCATTGTCGTCACCGAAATTCCGTATCAGGTAAACAAGGCAAAACTCATTGAAAACATCGCAGACCAAGTCAAAGACAAACGTCTCGAAGGCATCAGCGATTTGAGAGAAGAAACGGACAGACACGGCATGCGTATCGTCATCGAACTCAAAAAGGACGTCAACGCACAAGTGCTTCTCAACCAACTCTACAAGCAAACGCAAATGCAAACCACGTTCAGCATGATTATGCTCGCTCTCGTGGACGGTGTGCCTCGCGTGCTCAATCTCAAAGAGATTTTGGAGTGCTATATCGCTCACCAAAAAGACGTTATCGTGCGCAGAACTCGTTTTGACCTCGAAAAAGCGCAAGAAAGACAACATATTTTGCTCGGTTTGCACATTGCTCTTGAAAACATCGACGCTATCGTCGAGCTTTTGAAGAAGTCCCGCGACAGACAAGATGCTATCGCAAAACTCATCGAAAACTACGGGCTCAGCGACAAGCAGGCGGCGGCAATCCTCGATATGCGTTTGCAACGCTTGACGGGACTCGAAGTTGAAAAAATCAACGCGGAACTCGAAGACCTCGACAAGCAAATCGCCTACTTCAACATGGTGCTTTCAAGCGACGAGGAAGTCAAGAACATCATCATCAAGGAAATGACCGACATCAAGGCGCAATACAACACGCCCAGAATGAGCGAACTCACCTACGATTACGGCGACATCGACATCGAAGACCTTATCGAAAAAGAGGACGTGGTTATCTCCATGACGCACGGCGGATACATCAAACGTATGCCCGTTGCGGAATACAAAGCGCAACACAGAGGCGGCATGGGTATCACCGCTCACAAGGCAAAGGACGAGGATTTCGTTGAAAGAATCTTCACGTCCAACACGCACGAGAGAATAATGTTCTTTACCAACAGAGGCAAGGTGTTCACGCTCAAAGCCTACGAGATTCCCGAAGCGACACGCAACGCGCGCGGCCGAGCGGCGGTCAACCTCTTGCAACTCGAACAAGGCGAAAAGATACAAGCGTTCCTGCAAATGCCCGAAGATAGAGAAGGCAAGTTCCTCATGCTCGCAACGAAGAAAGGCCTTATCAAAAAGACCCCTCTCGAAGAATACGATTCCATCAAGCGCAACGGCAAGATAGCAATCAAGTTCAACGATGACGACGAGCTTATCGGAGCGGTCATCACCACCGGCAACGACGAACTTTTGGTTGCGTCCAGCCAAGGCATGAGCATCCACTTCAACGAGCAAGACGTACGTCCCGTGGGCAGAACGGCAATGGGTGTCAAGGCAATGAACATTTCGGGCGACACGACGCCTGTGGCGTTCGACGTGGTGCATCCCGGCGACGAAATCCTCACGGTCACCTCAAACGGTTACGGTAAGCGTAGCAGCATCGACGACTACCCGATTCAAAACAGAGCGGGCAAGGGCGTAAAAGCCGGCACGTTCAACGACAAGACGGGTACGCTGGTAAGCCTCAAAGTTATCCCTGCGGACACCGACGTTATGATGATCACCGACAGCGGCGTTATCATCAGAGTGCAAGCGGACGAAATCAGCAAGATAGGCAGAGCTACGCAAGGCGTGCGCATCATGAAGCTCAAAGACGACAAGTTCAAGGTTATGGCAATCGCGCTCACACCTCACGAGGATGAGGAAGAAGTCGAATACGACGAGGACGGCAACATCATAGTCGGAAGCGGCGAAGAGAGCGAAAATCAAGCTGCCGAAACCGAAAACGTTGAAACGTCGAAAAACGACGAAACAAGCGAAAACTAACGTTTATAATTGCAAAAACGAGGCATAAAACCTCGTTTTTGCATATTGGGAGATTATTATGGAAGAAAGAAAATGGTTTAAAGAGATGTCCGTTTATCAGATTTGGCCACGCTCTTTTTGCGACGGAAACAACGACGGTATAGGTGATTTGAAAGGCGTGCTTTCAAAGCTCGAATACATCAAGAGTTTGGGCAGCGACGCAATTTGGTTTTCGCCTTTGTACGTTTCTCCGCAAGCGGATTACGGCTACGATATAGCGGACTACAAGAATATCAATCCCGAATACGGCACTCTCGACGATTTCAAAGCGGTGCTCGAAAAAGCGCACGCACTTGGAATGAGAGTGATTATGGACTTGGTTATCAACCACACCTCCGATCAACACGAATGGTTTAAAAAGAGTTGCGCTAGAGTCGAGCCGTACACCGATTTCTACATTTGGCGCAAAGGCAAGGGCAAGGACGGAAAGAAAGTGCCGAACAACTGGATGTCCACTTTCCCCGGTTCTGCATGGGAGTACAACGAGCAAAGAGGAGAGTTTTATCTGCACCTTTACGCAAAGGAGCAACCCGACCTCAATCACGACAATCCCAAGGTCAGAGAAGCGGTGAAAGACGTGATGAGATACTGGTTGGATATGGGCGTCGACGGTTTCCGCGAGGACGTCATTACACAAATCAGCAAGGTCGAGGGCTTGCCCAACGGCAACTGGCTCATGCCTGCCTCAAGAGGTATGGAGCATTACAACAACGGCCCGCATATCCACGAATATTTGCAAGAATACCGCAAAGTTATCGAGCAGTACGACGCGTTCCAAGTGGGCGAAGCTCCGCTTATGAACACCAAAACCGCGCTCACGTACGTCAACGAGAACAAAAAAGAGTTGGATATGATGATTTCTTTCCAACACATGAATGCGGACTGCATAATCATCGAGTGGGTGCACACTCCTTTCAGCTTGCCCAAACTCAAAAAGACGTTCAACGATTGGCAAACGAAACTTTACCACAGAGCGTGGAACGCAAACTATCTTGAAAATCACGACCACGCGCGTATTATTTCGAGATACGGCAGCGAGGAATATCGCGTGGAGAGCGGCAAGGCTCTTTGCATGGCGTACACTTTCCTTTCGGGCACGCACTTTGTGTATCAGGGACAAGAAATCGGCATGACTGCGCTTTATTTCGACAAATATCCAAAGGGCAGCGACCCGTGGGCGCAATTCAAGGACGTGTCCACTTTCTGTGTGCGCGACCTTATGAGAAAATTCGGTTTCAGCGACAAGCATATCCTCAAAGTGGCTCACACCGCCGCGCGCGACTGCGCTCGCACTCCGGTGCAATGGAACGGCACGAAAAACGCAGGATTCTCAACTGTCGAGCCGTGGTACACCGTCAATCCCAATTATCCCGAAGTCAACGTCGAAAAGGCTATGCAGGACGAAAATTCAATCTGGTATTTCTATCAAAAGGCAATGGCACTCCGCAAAGAATACAAGGATACGGCGGTTTACGGCGAGTTTAAGTTGTATTTGCCAAAAGACAAACAACTTTTCGTTTACGACAAGATTGCGGAGGACGGAAAATCCAAACTTACCGTTGTAATCAACCTCAGCAAAAAGACCGTCAAGGCGTCGAAAATCAAAAAGTATATTCCGCAAGGCGCAACCGAGTTGATTTCCGTTTACGACGAGCCGTTCGGAGATACGCTCAAACCCTACGCCGGCAAAGTGTTCTACACGCCGCTTGCAAAATAATTCGATATAAGCAAAACCAAAAAAAAGAAAGCTTTGCAAACGCAAGGCTTTCTTTTTATCGTATAAAGCGGAGTTAATCCTCTTCGTCCTCTTCGTCGCCCGGCAATATGCGGCGGTAAGGAGCGGTGTCGTACTTCGAGGGGTGCGGAAGGGGAATGTGCGCCGCAATCATCGCTTTTTTGAGGGCGAAAGTAAAGGGCATGCCCAAAACTATACAGGTTATGATTTGAGATGCCAAAATCTCGAACATTGCAAGATAATACACCGTCTACGCATCGTTGAGCACAAAAATGAGCGGCACGAGCAAGGTGTTTGCTACAATCGGCGGAAGGGTTGCAAGAAAAGGTCTGCGACGCAAAAGGTACGTGCCGATTGCACCTATGAGCGTTGCAAGCGTGCCAAGAACCATGTCGAACACACCGAAGGGCGAGAAAAAGAAGTTTGTGAAAAAACAACCTATTGCAAGCCCGGGGATCGCTTCGGGGAAGATGAGGGGGAGCAGCACGAGTATTTCGGATACGCGAAATTGCACGGGGCCGAACGCTATTGCGTTGAATGCTACGGACAGGGCAAAATACAAAGCGGCAATCACAGCCGCTCTTGCCAGATAAACAAGAGATTTTTTCAAAATACACCTCGGTTTTTTTTACTGATGGGTATTGCCGACACCATCGAAAGTATGGTATCATACAAAAATAGAAAACGCAATCGAAAAGCAAATATAACAATGATTAAAAATGCAAAAAACGCTTGAAAAACTTGAAAGTATTCAATCTTTTTCGAGATTGACGTTTGCGTTGACTTGCAACGAGAGTTTTGCATATAATAGATTTCAAAAGGAGAAAAGTATGCACAGATTCGACAATTTGTCTTGCCTTGACACTGCGTTGAACACGGGCGCGTTTTTGTGCTCGGGCGACAACGTGATGGTGATAAGCTGGGGTATGATAGGCGTAATGTGGGGCAAAAAAGTTTTTGTCGCACCCGTGAGAGAAAGCAGATACACCAAGGAATTTATCGACCGCCTCGGCACTTTTACGGTGAGCGTTCCGCCTATGCGCGAGATGCTGGATGCGGTGAAGTTTTGCGGCACGAAAAGCGGACGCGAGTACGACAAGTGGGCGGAGTGCGCGCTTGAAAAAGTCAAAGCAAAAAGCATTGACGGCTACGTCGTGGGCGGTTGTCAAAGATACTTCGAATGTAAGGTCGTAGGTGCTGTTCCCATGGGGGATATGGATTTGAAAGACGTTGAAAAGTGGTATCCGCAAAAGGATTTACACACGTTTTATTTTGGAGAAATAATCGAGGAGTACTGATGAAAATTTGGGCAAAAGTTATGAAAGGCGACAAGATTTTGCGCGACGTCATATATGAAAGCGAGCTTTCTCTGACGCCGTCAAATTTCACGAGAATGTTGCAAGATATATCCTACAAAGTGGACGTGGCAACGCCCGTTACGCTTCCAACGCACTTCAAGCATTTTGAGAAATTCAACCGCGTAAAATACCTTCCTCGCGATTTCATAGAAGAGGTCGAATTCACTTCTTTCGTGCTTGAAAGAGTTATCGAAAAGCCGAAGCCAAAGCAATTTTATATTTGATTTCCATCAAACGCAAATCAAATTCGATTGACAAAACACAATGTTTATCATATCAAAACGCACGCATAAAGCGTGCGTTTTGCAACTTATTTAAAAATATCGAGCGCAAGGAATATAAGCGGAAGTTTGACGAATACTAGCATAAAACGGAGGCTTTATGGCAGTTGGAATCGTAAGAAGAATAGACGAGCTCGGACGTATAGTTATCCCCAAAGAAATGCGAAAAACCATGCGTTTGCAAGTGGGGGACGAAATGGAAATATCCGCAAACGACGAAGGTTTGACGCTCAAAAGATATACGGGGTTTCAAAGCGTGTTGCCCTCTTTGAAGGCATTGGCAAAAACGCTTGCGAGCGCGACGGGCAAAGACGTTTTGATTTTGAGCGCAAGCGAAGTCGTGCTTTGCGAGGGAAAAAACAAGAAGAAGTTTGTCGGAGCGCGCCTTACGGGCGACTTTTCCGATCTGATAAGAAAGCGCAATCGCGAGAGCGTGTCGGGAGATTTTTCCAAAGCGTTTGAAAATGTAGACGGACACGGATATATTCTTTGCGAACCCGTGGTGTCGGGCGGCGATTTTTTCGGATGCGTTGCGCTTGTTTCAGAGGTTGAAATAGCGGACGAGCAAAAGACCTATCTCAATTTTTGCGCCGAGATGATATCGGCAACGCTTTGCCAATGAAAGGGGCAAAGGCGCATAGCAAAAACTCAAAACGTATCGCGTCGGGCGCAGGCGTGTTGCTCATCGGCAGCGTCGTTGCAAAAATGCTCGGTGCGCTTTATCGCATACCGCTCACGAACATACTCGGCGCAGAGGGTATGGGCATGTATCAGCTCGTGTTTCCCGTGTACGCACTTTTTATGGTGCTTGCAACGGCGGGAATTCCCACCGCGCTTTCGCGTATGGTTGCCGAAAAGCGAGCAATCGGCGAGGACACCAAAAAGTATTTGTGCGTTGCAATTCTTACGCTTTTCGTTTTTGGGCTTGCGTTTGCCGCCGTTATGGCGGGAGCGTCGAAGTTTTTGGCGGCAAGACAGGGCAACGCCGACACATATCCCGGATTTTTGGTTATTGCCCCTGCAATCGTGTGCGTGTGCGTGATTTCGGGGTTCAGAGGCTGGTTTCAAGGCGAAATGTATATGCTCCCCACCGCGCTTTCAAACGTTGTGGAGCAGGTTGTAAAACTGTCGGTGGGGCTTGCGCTTTCGTACGCACTGATAAGAAAAGGCGTGATTTATGCCGTGTGCGGTGCACTGTTGGGTGTGACAATAAGCGAAATCGTAACCGTGATATATATGCTTGCAACCTATTTTGTGCGCTCGAAAAAACAAAAAAGCGGCGAAAAAGTCAAATTGAACGTAACGAGACAAGACGTCAAAGACGTGCTGCACGTTGCGCTTCCCATTGCGGCGGTTGCCATGCTTATGCCTCTTTCGAGCTTCTTTGACAGCGTGATAATCGTCAACATGCTCAAAGCGTTCGGGCTTGAAAAGAACGTTGCTACGGCGCAGTACGGCATTATATCCGGGCCCGTCAACTCGCTTATCAACATGCCCGTGGTTGCGATAATGTCGCTTGCGGTTGCAATCGTGCCGTCGGTGTCGGCATCGAGAGTTACGAGGGATATAGACGGCGTTATGCTCAAAAGCAGTCTTTGCGTGCGTCTTGCCTATCTTTTCGGAATACCGTGCGCGTTTTTTCTTGCAGTGTTTTCAAAAAATATTATAGGAGCGATTTATCCGTCGTTATCCGCACAAGACGCGCAAGTTGCGCAAAACGTACTTCTCATATCTTCGGCAAACGTGGTGTTTTTGTCTGTGATGCAAATTTACGTTTCTTTGCTGCAAGCGCTCGACAAAACCAAATATGCCGTTTTGAGCCTTGCCGTCGCAATAATCGTCAAGATTGTGCTGGATGTTTTGCTTACGAAATATATCGGCATAAACGGCGCTGCGGTTGCGTCGCTTGCCTTGCCTACGACGGCTTATTTTTGCACGCTTATATCCTATTATAAAATATGTGGTCTTCGTCTTGAAAAAAACGTTGGTCTAAATCTCGTTTCGGGTGTTATAATGGCGTTGTGCGGAATTGCGATACAATCCTTTGTGAAAAACGACATCGTTGCGCTCGCCGTCGGATTTACGGTATGCGCGCTCGTTTACGTGTGGCTCGCGTTTTTGTTGAATCTCGTGAGCAAGGACGACATTCCGCATCTTCCGCTCAAAAAACTTCTTTGGGCGTTGCACAGAACAATCAGATTTTGGGAGTATAACAATGAAACTCGATGACGTATTGAAAGGCTCGTATCAACGTTACATAGCCGCGGATTTTTTGTCTACGGTTTTTTTCAACAAGCGCATACCGCTGGTGATAGACGGCGTTGAAAAGAGCAACGCAAACGATATAAAACAAAAGCTTCTCGACGTGTACGGCGATATCGAACTCACCGTCGAAAAGGACGGCGAGGACAAATGCGTTTTAACGTCGCAAATAAGCGGTGACGAGGACGTTATTATTGCGCCGAGCGTCGCGCTTGTGGATTGCAAACGTTTCGACTTTTCCGACCTCGAACAAATTATGCACCGTTTGCGCGCCGACGACGGCTGCGAATGGGACAGAGCGCAAACCCACGAGAGTATAAGAATCAACCTCATCGAAGAGGCATACGAACTTGTCGACGCAATCGACAGAAAGGACGCCGACGATATGAAAGAGGAGTGCGGCGACGTGCTTATGCAAGCGGTGTTCCATGCCGAGATTGCGCAAAAAGAGGGCGATTTCGGTTATATGGATATGATAACGGGACTTTGTAGAAAACTCATCGACCGCCATACGCACATTTTCGGAAGCAACCACGCAAACAATGCCGACGAGGCTCTCGTGTTCTGGGAAGCGGCAAAGAAAAAAGAAAAGCACTATAAATCCGCGGCCGACCAAATGGAAAGAGTACCGAAGAATTTCCCGGCACTGCTTTATGCCGAGAAGATACAAAAATACGCAAAGAAAGCGGGATTCGATTGGGACGACGTAAGCGGCGCGTATCAAAAGATTGCCGAGGAAACCGAGGAACTCAAAACCGCAGACGACGCACACAGAGTCGAAGAGGGCGGCGATTTGCTTTTTGCCGTCGTCAACGCCTTGCGCTTTTACAAGGTTGAACCCGAACTTGCTTTGAGCGAAGCAAACAAGAAATTCGTGCGCAGATTCACCGCCGTCGAAAACGCCGTCAAAGCAAGCGGCAAGGACATGAAAGATTGTTCGCTCGACGAGCTTGACGCAATTTGGAATCGGGTAAAACAACAAGAAAAACGAAACGATAAACAATAATCTATATTACACAAAACGCACATTAAGCTGTCGTTTTGGATATATAAACTACTTGTTATGCAACTTAAAATAGGCAACGTACAACTTGACAACAACGTGTTGTTTGCGCCGATCGCGGGATTTTCCGAGGTCGGTTTTCGGCATATGTGTTCAAAGTACGGAGCCGGACTTACGTACACCGAGCTTGTCAGCGCAAAGGGTCTTTGCTACGGCAACAAGGGCACGGAGGAGTTGCTTGCAAGAGAAGATTTTTCAACGCCTTGCGCCGTTCAGCTTTTCGGCAGCGATCCCGAATTTATGTACAAAGCCGCAAAGGACGAAAGACTTGCAAATTTTGAAATCGTGGATATAAACATGGGCTGTCCCGTCAAAAAGGTTTTCAACAACGGCGACGGAAGTGCGCTTATGAAAAATCCCGATTTGATTTGCGAAATCGTGCAGGCGGTGCGCGAGGGCGCAAAACGTCCCGTAACCGTAAAAATGCGCGCAGGCGTAGAAAGCGGAAAACCTAACGCCGTGGAGTGCGCGTTGGCGGCGCAAAAGGGCGGAGCGAGCGCAGTGTGCGTGCACCCGAGATACAGAGAACAGTTTTACAGCGGTGTTGCCGACCACACTATAACGAAAGCGGTTAAAGAGGCACTCGATATTCCCGTCATCGCGAACGGCGACATAGTCGATTTGCAAAGTCTTGAAAGAGTGCGCGATATTACCGGCGCGGACGGATTTATGATTGCGAGAGGAGCACTCGGCAGACCGTGGATTTTTGCCGAGCTTCAAGGCAAGGACGCATCTCACGACACGGGGCGCGACATATACGAACACATCTCGGTTTTGCAAAAATATATGAGCGATTTTACGGTTGCAAACGTGATGAAACTTCAACTTTGCTATTATGCAAAAGGCGGCCGCGACGCAAAAGCGGTGCGTGTCGAAATCGGCAAAGCAAAGGCAATCGAGGACATTTTTGCAATCGTAGAAAAGTACTTTTTTTGAGAATTTTGTCGAAAAAAGTCGATATGGATTATTTTTATTTTACGAGTGTTTGATAAATATATTTTTTTATTGGTGAAATAAAAAACAAATTGACGATTTTATATATATAAGTGTAACATAAATATAGTTTTTGTACGGTGGTGCCGCTCGTGGACGTTTTCAAATTTAATTTAATATTAAAACAATGTGAGCGCGACAACAAGGCATTCGAAACGCTGTTCGATTTTTATTATCCGAGAATAAA
>ULTJ01066952.1_pt1 | contig 13473 bp, 10 predicted proteins | sample 1957491 | NCBI WGS metagenome assembly ULTJ01 (sample SAMEA4835731, study PRJEB28245) | human gut metagenome | biome: gut microbiome; material: fecal sample | place: Denmark | collected 2008 | reverse complement strand
ATGATAACGATCCATAGGAAATATATCTATAAACAACCCCTTCTCGCACTCTTCATCCTCATATCCCGGAGATAATATAAAGCTTTTCTTGTCTCTAACCTTACAAGGTAAAGGCAAATAATGGTAATGAGGATCAGTCTCTCTGGTCTGCAACATCATATCTTCAGGGAACTCATTCACGGCAATCTCTACAAAACGCTCATAATCCTCACGAATCATACAGATATCCAAATCATCGTCCCAAGGTATGAAACCTTTATGACGAACCGCACCTAATAAGGTACCCGAGCACATCCAATAAGAAATATCATGCTTTCGACATATATAATCAATAATCTTAAGCATCCTCAACATCACTAATTGCGCTTGACGCAATACCGTTTCTCCTTCTTGACGATTGTCAGGATATAATTTCGAGAAATCAACAACACTCATAAAATATTACTTAGAATCTTTACTTTGCTTTTTATATTCTTGGATAAGAAGAGACGATTGTCTTCTTACAAATAAGTAAGATATAGGTATCACCAATGTTAAGACCAACATTCCAATAAGCGCAAATAACTTACGAGGACCGACAGGCTTGCTCTTTACATAGGCAGGATCAATCACCCTAGCCTTATCTCTTGTCTGACCTAAGATAAGAGCGGTCTCCTCTCGCTTCTGAAGTAATATCAAATAAACGCCTTGAATAATTTCCTGTCTACGCTTCAACTCTACAAACTGTCTTTCCGCAACCGGATAATTATTCATTTTACTATAAATTTCCTGCTCCTTCGCTTTTACATCCTTTATTGACCGCTGCATTCCTTTTTGAGCATTACCGATGGTTTCTATTACGCTTCCACGTAACTTATCCGCTTGCTCAGTCAAAGTTCCGACCAGCGGGTTATTGATACTCGAATTTTGAATTACGCGTGCACGTTCTAGCAAAACTTCATTATAACTAGTTAACGCACTTCCTTTCTCCCCTTCCTGAGCGGTCAATAAAACAGGTACCAAATTATATTTATTCGCAGGATCTTTCACGAATTCATCCATCATATTGATGACATTGGATTGAGCCTCCAATTCTATCAACTTTGTTTGTAGTTCTTTCATTTGCTCCACATAGAATTGAACGTCATGCTCTATATCCATCAATTGGTTCTTGCTCTTATATTCTTCAATCTGGTTTTCGACAGCGGCAAGTTCCGCTATAATATTCTCAATCCTCCCATCTAAGAAAACCAAAGATTTACGAGCCTCTCCTTTTTTATACGCCTCAGCTTCTTTGTTATAGATCGCAATTAATGTATCTAGCATATCCGTACCCCGATTCTTTTCATAATCAGTGCAACTCAACTCTATTACATTTGAAGTCTTGGAGCTTCCTTCTATTAAAAATTCTTTCTCCAAATCCTCTGCGACCCACCCCGCAGGATTATATGTAATATCAAGTTTCGCAGAGGTAACATCTTTTTTTCCCGATGCAAAGTCCAAGATGAAGTTTCCCATTGGCAACTCAATCGAAGCAGGCAATGATGGAAAACTAAAATGTTTCTTTTTCATATTAACAGACTCCGCTGAAACCTCCGCCTTACCATTTTTCACGAAAACCGAGAACTCCACAGCTTCTGCCAAGCGTGCGTTTGTAGCAGAATCGGCAACCATCCTTAAAGGAGATTCATCATATAAACGATAACCCAAAGAAAATGGTTCGCAATAATCGACATTCACGCCTAATTTCAGAACCATATCCCGAAGCATTTTATTAGAAGTCAATGTCATTAATTCATCATCTATATTAACGACACCTCCAGAAACAGATCCCAGCCCAAAAGATTTCATCAACCCGGCAGCCTCTCCCAATCCAAAGCTACCTCCTCCGAGGTCTTTATCTTCCTGAATCTGGATACGAGCCATCATCTCATAGGTACGAGGGTAATAAATCAGATATAAAACCGCAGGTATTATAGAAAACAGGAATACCCCTAAAAATAATTTCCAGTGCAATAGATATCTTACGATAATACTTTTAAGTCCGATTGTTTCGTTGTCTTTCACTTCCATCATCTAATTATTATTTAGTAATAGCCAATATAACAGTCGTTATCACAGATACAGCGCTCAAAATTGAGGAGAACACAGTTATACTATATTGTTGGGCCTGACTGTAACGGGCGTTTCTCTTCTTCGCATTATTCGGTTCCACATAAACAACATCATTTTGTTGAAGATAATAATAGGGGGAAGTAAATATATCCGGCTCGGTAATATCCAAACGAGCAAACTCCTTTTCTCCATTATTATCTCGTATAACCAAGATGTTCTTACGGTTTGCGTTAATTGTCAAATCACCGACTTGACCGATAGCATCTAAAATTGAAAGACGATCATTTTTCACGGAAATCGCACCCGGCCGAGAGACCTCACCCATCATCGTGACCTTATAATTAACAATCTGTACATTAACCAATGCATCTTTCACATAAGGGGAGATCATTTCTTGCATTTTATCACTTAACTGTTGCTTGGTCAATCCCGCCACATGGATCTTTCCCAAAACAGGGAAATTTATGTCACCTTCCTGATCAACCAAATACGTTCTTAATTGACCGGAAGAAACCGTCGTAGTCTCACCTTGAGTCGCATAAGCATATACAGGGGGATTAAAGGGAGTAACGACTGTCGGATCCCATGCCGTAACGGTTATCGTAAGTAAGTCATCAGGGCAAATCTTCGAGGTATAAGCTTGATTCATCTTACTCACCTGTTCGGGGGTCAAGGCATCCACTCCTTGGAAATAAACCACATCTTTAGGAACAGAACAAGCCCCTAACAATAAGACAAACAATGCCACTACTGATACTAATTTCACTCTCATAATCTTTGTTTTCTTCAAATAAGGTGCAAATATACGTTTTTTAGTTTGAACATGAGGTCTCAAAAGGACCACAAGTATAAAGATACTTCTATAACGATGCAATTGTCTAGATATTGCTGCATGCTAAATCAAAATTATAGTTGTTTTTACCGCTTTTTCATGATTATTGCGTAAGTTTGTGACAAAACAAAAACATATGGTTGAGATAGGAAAATACAACACGCTGAAAATAGTGAAAGACCTTGACTTCGGGGTTTATCTGGATGGAGGTAACGGGGTGGAGATCTTGTTGCCGACTCGTTACGTACCTAAAAACGTGAAACCCGGGGATGAGGTCGAGGTGTTTATTTATCATGATAATGAAGGGAGGTTGATCGCTACTACCGCACGTCCTCTGGCAACGGTCGGGGAGTTCCAGTTCATGGAGGTAAAAGACGTGAATAATGCCGGCGCATTTCTGGAATGGGGTATCATGAAAGATTTGCTCGTTCCTTTCAAGGAGCAGAAAATGCCGATGAGAGAGGGAAAATGGTACTTGGTCTATGTCCGGCTGGATCATGTGACAGGACGTATCATGGCATCCGCACGTATCGAGAAGTTCTTGAACAATACCCCTATCGATTACGAGCAGAATCAAGAGGTTCAGTTATTGGTAGCCGATGAGACGGATCTTGGCTATAAGGTGATCATCAATAACCAGCATTGGGGATTGATCTATTATAATGAGGTATTCCAGCGTCTTGAGAAAGGTGAGCATCTGAAAGGCTATATAAAAGAGGTACGTGAGGATGATAAGATAGACGTAAGCCTAACACCGCAAGGCTACCAAAAGGTAGAGGGGATCGCCGGCGTCATTCTGGAAGCGATGAAAACACAAGGGGGATACATCCCGGTACACGACAAAAGCGATCCGGACGTGATCTATTCCTTATTCCGCTGTAGCAAGAAAGCTTTCAAACAAGCGATCGGGGCACTCTATAAGCAACATCTTATCACGCTGGAAGATGGCGGGATACGGCTCGTGAACGAGAAGTGACCCATTTATATAAAAAAAGTCAATGGAATCCGTTACAGAATCCATTGACTTTTCTTTATAAATCCATTGAGTTAGCGAACGGATTCCATTGACTTTCTAATCCAGCTTCAATACGGCCAAGAACGCTTTTTGCGGAACTTCTACCGTACCGATCTGCTTCATTCGTTTCTTTCCCTCTTTCTGTTTTTCCAGCAATTTACGCTTACGGGAGATATCGCCTCCATAACATTTCGCCGTCACGTCTTTACGGACAGCCTTAATTGTCTCACGAGCGATAATCTTAGCGCCTATCGCCGCTTGGATAGCGATATCGAATTGCTGGCGGGGGATCAACTCTTTCAGTTTCTCGCACATACGACGTCCGAAAGTAACGCTATTATCCACGTGCGTCAATGTAGACAAAGCGTCTACCGGCTCACCGTTCAACAGGATATCTAATTTAGCCAACTTACTGGGACGGAAATCATGTAAATGGTAATCGAAAGAAGCGTACCCTTTTGAAATACTCTTCAACTTATCATAAAAGTCGATTACGATCTCGCCCAACGGCAAGTCATAATGAATCTCGACACGATCACCTGAAATATATTCTTGCTTAAGCAGGATGCCACGCTTACCCAGACAGAGTGTCATGATCGGGCCGATATAGGTAGTGTTCGTGATCACGGAAGCACGGATAAACGGCTCGTCGATATGATCAATCAAAGTCGGGTCCGGCAAGCCTCCCGGATTATGTACCTCGATCTCCTCCCCTTTCTTTGTATGCACGATATAAGAAACGTTCGGTACAGTAGTTATCACATCCATATTGAACTCACGATCCAAACGCTCCTGAACAATCTCCATATGCAACAAGCCCAAGAAACCGCAACGGAACCCAAAACCCAACGCGGCGGAACTCTCCGGCTGGAAAGTCAAGGAAGCGTCGTTCAACTGCAATTTCTCCAATGACGCACGAAGGTTCTCGAAATCCTCGCTATCGATTGGATAGACACCGGCGAAGACCATCGGCTTCACCTCCTCAAAACCGGCGATCGCATCTTTAGCCGGGCGAGACACATGAGTGATCGTATCACCGACACGCACCTCCCGGGACGTCTTGATACCGGAAATGATATATCCTACGTCTCCCGTCCGGATCTCCTCACGGGGGCACATATCTAATTTCAATATACCTACCTCGTCGGCGTCATACTCTTTTCCTGTAGCGATAAACTTCACATGGTCACCTTTACGGATCACGCCGTTTACCACCTTGAAGTAAGCGATAATACCACGGAACGGATTAAAGACGGAGTCAAAAATCAAACACTGCAACGGAGCCTCCAGGTCACCTTTCGGAGCCGGGACCTTCTCCACGATCGTATTCAAGATCTCGGTCACTCCCTCACCTGTCTTTCCGCTCGCCCGTAAGATATCCTCACGAGGGCAGCCCAACAGTTCCACGATCTGATCCTCTACCTCCTCCGGCATGGCGCTAGGCAGGTCGATCTTGTTCATTACCGGAATAATCTCCAAGTCATTCTCTATCGCCATATACAGATTAGAGATGGTTTGCGCCTGAATACCTTGGGCCGCGTCCACGATCAGCAACGCACCCTCGCAGGCGGCGATAGAGCGGGAAACCTCATACGAGAAGTCCACGTGCCCCGGAGTATCGATCAGGTTCAGTATATATTCTTCACCCTTATAATTATACTTCATCTGGATCGCATGGCTCTTGATCGTAATACCACGCTCACGCTCCAAATCCATGTCGTCAAGGACTTGAGCTTGCATGTCTTTACCTTCTACTGTCTTGGTATACTCAAGCAAACGGTCTGCCAAGGTACTTTTCCCATGGTCAATATGAGCAATAATACAGAAATTGCGGATATTCTTCATCTGCTAAATTTATTTTTAGGTACGCGAAGATAGGAAATTTAGCCTAAATACTATACTTTTGGCATACCATTTGTTGTTAATAGTATATGACAATACAAGAAATAAATAAAGCATACAATCGAATTATCGGTTCATTAGACGAAAAGGAGCTAAAGAACGCGTTCGATTTTCTCCAAGGTTTAATAGCGGGAATACGTGAGTACTCATTCCAAGACAGGTTGAACGAGCTACAAGATACTTATAAATATATGTTGCGATACCGGATCGAGGGGGCTAAAGATCCGATGCAAGACCAGATATACAACAACTTGATCGCATCCAGCTATGAGTTTGCGGATATAGTGAAGCACAAGGCCTTATCGGTAGATTCGCCTCTCTCCTATTATAGCCGTAGGCGAATGATGCAAAAGGAGCTTACCAACTATGACCAGCTCTACAAGGTCTTGAGAAACGCCTCTCTGGTGAAGATAGAGACTCCGACCGGAACCATTACGGAGCAGCAGCAAATCGAATCCGCCACGATCCTATTGTTCAATAAGATCTGGACCTCGAATCCTCTCAATAAGGAAGAAATAGCCTCCATCAGGAACCTATTGAATGACCAAGAGTTGCCTTTTATCATTGGTAGCCAAATCGTATCGGCATTAATGTTGGGATTGCAAGCCGCTTTCGATAAGGAGAAACTGCTATTATTATTCGATGCGGCCAATCTCCAAGAAGATGAGATTCGTTACCGCGCGTTGATCGGGATTCTCTTGACGCTCTATACCTATAGGAAACGTACGGCACTATATCCGCAGATAGCGGATCGGCTAGCGGCTTTATCCGAGGGATTTCCTAATTTCACGAAAGCGATCCGAACGATTACCCTTCGTTTTATCCTAGCCCGTGAGACAGAGAAGATCACCCGTAAGCTACAAGACGAGATCATTCCGGAGATGATCAAGCTAGGCCCTAAAATCAGTCAAAAGATAAACTTAAAGGATATCAATCCGGAACTTCTCGGAAACGAGATGAATCCGGAGTGGCAGAATATGTTATCGAACAGTTCCTTAGGGAAGAAAATGGAGGAGTTCAGCGAACTACAACAAGAAGGCGCGGACGTAATGCATTCTACTTTCGTGCACCTAAAGCATTTCCCCTTTTTCCGGGAACTGGGTAACTGGTTCATGCCATTCACGACCGAGCATTCCGCTTTTGGCAATCAGTTGAGCAAGAATCAAACGGAAAAGGATATGCTAGATTCCATGACTCTTGCGGCATTCATGTGTAATTCCGATAAATATTCCTTATATTTCAGTATGATGCAATTGCCGGATCAAGCCCGTCAAATGATGATGGGACAGTTTGGTAGTCAAGCCTCCGAGATGATTCAGCAAACAAAGGAGGAATTAATCAGTAAACGGGGAAAACTGGAAATCATATCCGGACAGTACATACAGGACTTGTATCGTTTCTTCAAACTTTATCCGGGACATCTGGATTTTGATGACATATTTACATCTGCGCTAGACTTTCATAACCTGCCAATTTTGCAGCCTTACGTCAGTGATGAGGAAAGTTTGACAACTATAGCGGAGTATTATCTCCGGAAGAATTACTTCCTCGACGCACTCACGATCTACAATCGCTTATCCGATGCAAATCAAGAAAGTGATATCTTATTCCAGAAAATCGGTTACTGCAAACAAATGAATGGCGATATACAAGGCGCCTTGGAGGCTTATTTACATGCGGATCTTATCAATCCGGACAGTAAATGGGTTATTCGCCGGATCGCCGGTTGTTACCGTACCTTAAAGCAACCGGAAAAAGCGTTGAAATACTATCATCGTTACGAGGCTTTCAATCCGGATGATTTATCGATCCAAATATGTATCGGCCACTGCCATCTTGAACTCAAGAATTATAATGAGGCGCTGAAATATTATTTCAAGGTAGATTATCTGGACAATAAAAGTACGAAGGCTTGGCGTCCAATAGCTTGGTGTTCTTTCTTGACCGGTAAATACGATCAGGCCCGTAATTATTACAAAAAGATCATGGATAATCAACCCAACACCCAAGATTTCTTGAATGCGGGACATACGGAATGGGCATTACAGAATATCAAGGGAGCGCTTGCTTTTTATAAAAAAGCCGTGGAGAAAGAGTCCGGTGATTTCTCGAAGTTCCAAGAGCAGTTCAATCAAGATATTCCCGATCTTCTTGTAGCGGGAATCGAGGAGGCGGAAGTGCCGTTGATGATGGATCAACTCCGGTATTCCTTGAGCGATATATTCTAACTAGTCATCCAACAATTTGAGAAGACAAAAAGAAATATCGTATGAAAGAGATGATATTAGAGACAAAGCGACTCCTATTAAGGGAATTAAAACAAGATGATTTTAATAATATCTGTAAGCTTTTACAAGATCCGATTGTAATGTACGCTTACGAGGGAGCGTTCAGTAAAAAAGAGGTACAAGAATGGCTTGATAAGCAATTAAGGAGGTATCAAAACGATGGTTTTGGTTTATGGGGGATGATAGAGAAAGACAGCGGAGAGCTTATCGGTCAATGTGGTCTCACCTATCAAGAATTCAATGGTCAACAGGTTCCGGAGATCGGTTATTTGCTTAGGGCGGAATACTGGCATAAAGGTTATGCTACCGAAGCCGCCATAGCTTGTAAGGAATACGCCTTCAATATCCTTAACTTCGACAAAGTATACTCCATCATACGGGACACAAATATCCCCTCTCAAAAAGTAGCACTAAGAAACGATATGAGGGAAATCGCAAATTTCATAAAACATTATCGCAATATCGATATGCTTCATTTAGTATTCTGCGTGAATAAGTTATAGTTATCAAGCGGAAAGACTGGGATTCGAACCCAGGGAGCGGTTACCCGCTCACCGCATTTCGAGTGCGGCCCGTTCGACCACTCCGGCATCTTTCCTTGTGGTTGACGTGTACAAAAGTACATAAAATATAGTATCGTTATTCTCTTGAAAGGCTAAAATTACTTTATCAAATACAAAAAAGGGCATTCTTCACAGAACGCCCCTCTTTAAAACATATAACTAATACCTCTAAATTACTTGAAATAACGATTATATAAACCTTCAAATCCTTTGCCATGACGTGCCTCGTCTTTGCACATCTCATGTACGGTATCATGGATCGCATCCAAATTCTGTTGTTTAGCCAATGTAGCGATACGTTTCTTGTCCTCGCATGCGCCAGCCTCAGCTTCCATACGCTTTTTCAAGTTAGTCTTCGTATCCCAAACAACGTCACCAAGAAGCTCCGCAAACTTAGCAGCGTGCTCAGCCTCTTCCCAAGCGTAACGCTTGAATGCCTCAGCTACCTCAGGATAACCCTCACGGTCTGCTTGACGGCTCATGGCCAAATACATACCAACTTCGGTACATTCTCCCATAAAGTGAGCGTTCAGACCTTCCAAAATCACTGGGTCTACACCTTTAGCAACACCTAGTACATGTTCGTCAACGAACTGCAACGCACCTTCTGTCTCTACTAATTCCTTAAATTTGCTTTTCGGTTGTTTACATTGAGGGCAGAACTCAGGAGCCTCATCACCTTCGTGTACATAACCACATACTGTGCAAATCCATTTCTTTTTCATATATCGCAAAATTTTTATTGGTTGTATGGCACAAAATTAACTAAACTATCCGATACTACCATAATTCATCGATAGATTAATTCTATGTGTTAATCGATAAAAACTATGGAACTTATTTTTGACAGTGATTGTTTACTAAGTAAATATTTATTTATATGGATACATCTAAGATTATTAGTTTATTAGGAGACAAAAGTGATTATTATTTAAATCACGTATGTAAGACTATTGATAAATCGCTGCTTCATCTTCCATCACCCACTTGCGTGGACGATGTGTGGGTCAATTCAGATAGAAACATACAGACTCTCAATAGTCTGCAAACCTTGTTGGGGCACGGAAGATTAGCTAACACCGGATATGTTTCTATCCTCCCGGTAGATCAAGGTATCGAGCATACCGCAGGGTCTTCCTTCGCTCCAAACCCCATTTATTTCGATCCGGAGAATATCGTAAAATTAGCGATCGAGGGTGGTTGCAACGCAGTCGCTTCTACGTTCGGCATACTAGGGTCAGTCGCACGAAAATATGCCCATAAGATTCCATTCTTGGTAAAACTAAATCATAATGAGCTTCTTACTTATCCGAATTCTTACAATCAAATCTTATTCGGCACGGTGAAGGAAGCATGGAATATGGGCGCCGTAGCTGTAGGGGCCACGATCTATTTCGGATCAGAGCAAAGCCGACGTCAGCTAGTCGAGATTGCCGACGCATTCGAGTATGCCCATGAACTAGGTATGGCGACCGTATTATGGTGCTATTTACGAAACAGCTCTTTTAAAAAGGATGGCATCGACTATTCCGCGGCAGCCGATTTGACCGGACAGGCTAATCACCTTGGCGTCACGATCAAGGCCGATATCATCAAGCAGAAGCTACCGGAGAACAACGGAGGTTTCACCGCTATCAATTTCGGGAAGATCGATCAAAAGATGTACACAGAGTTAACGACAGAACATCCGATCGACCTCTGCCGTTACCAAGTTGCTAATAATTATATGGGACGTGTCGGGCTTATCAACTCCGGTGGGGAATCTCATGGCGCCTCAGATCTTAAAGACGCTGTCGTCACCGCTGTCATAAACAAACGTGCGGGTGGCATGGGGCTGATTAGCGGAAGAAAGGCGTTCCAACGTCCGATGAAAGACGGCGTGGAGTTACTTCATTCAATTCAAGATATTTATTTGGATAAGGATATTACTATCGCTTAGTTTGTTATTGCGTTGAGAAAAGAAGGCCGTCCATCAAAGCTATATACTTTGGGGACGGCCTTCAAATTTTATTTCTTCAACCACATATCCAACCACTCAAAGAATGTGCGTTGCCATAGAACGCCATTCTGGGGCTTCAATACCCAATGGTTCTCATCCGGATAAATCAGCAACTCGGCCGGTACACCCCGAAGAACCGCGGCGTTAAACGCTGCCATTCCTTGATTAGCCAAGATCCGGTAATCCTTCTCTCCATGGATACAAAGGATAGGCGTATCCCATTTGTCCACGAACTTATGCGGGGAGTTCGCGAATGTACGCTGAGCCGTAGCGTTTTGCTTTTCCCAGTACGCTCCACCCATATCCCAATTGGCGAACCACATCTCTTCCGTTTCCAGATACTGCATTTCCATATTAAAGATACCATCGTGGGCGATAAACGCCTTGAAACGTTTATCATGATGACCTGCCAACCAATATACGGAGAATCCACCGAAGCTGGCGCCTACACAACCCAAGCGATCCTTATTTACATACGGTTCCTTGGCTACCTCGTCAATAGCGGTGAAATAGTCTTTCATGCATTGTCCGCCATAATCGCCGCTGACAGCCTCATTCCATTCCAAGCCAAATCCGGGAAGACCCCGACGGTTCGGTGCCACGATAATATAGTCATTAGCCGCCATGATCTGGAAATTCCAACGGTAAGACCAGAACTGGCTCACAGGGCTTTGCGGGCCACCCTCACAGAACAACAAGGTAGGATACTTCTTATTCGGATCGAACTGAGGCGGATAGATAACCCACGTTAGCATCTGCTTGCCATCCGTCGTCTTCATCCAACGTTCCTCTACCTTACCCATCGTAAGCTGGTCGTAAATATGTTTGTTTTCAAACGTAAGTTGAGTTACCGTATGATCCCCTGTCAAATCGATCGAATAGATCTCGTCTCCCATGCTCATGGAATGACGTTGAGCGATCAGCTTATCGCCCAGAAGAGCGACAGAGGCGTAATCGTACATACCTTCGGTCAGCAGGGTAATCTTATTGCCATTCGCCAAGTCTATCTGATAAACCTGCGACTCGCCATGCCAAACGCCCGTGAAATAGATACGCTTGCAATCAGCGCTCCAGCAATAAGAATCCACGTTGGAGTCAAAATCCTTGCTTACGAATGTTTTCTCACCCGTCTCCAGATTCATTACCATCAAGCGATTTTGATCCGCCTCGTAACCATCACGTTCCATACTTAGCCAAGCGATACTCTTTCCGTCCGGAGAATAGGTGGGATTCGTATCATATCCCTTGTTCTCTTCCGTTATATTGGTCGTTTGCTTCGTATTCAGATCATATACATAAATATCCGAATTCGTAGAGATCGCATATTCTTTACCCGTCTTTTTGCGGCTGGTATAGGCAATCTTGTCCGAGGTAGTGTTCCAAGCCAATTGCTCGATACTGCCAAACGGCTTCATCGGGCTCTCAAACAACTCGCCCTCCATTACATCCACAGGATTGCTGATCGATTTGCCATCGAAATCGGCGACAAAAGGATGCGGAGCGGTAGTCACCCACTCATCCCAATGCTTGTACATTAAATCCGTAATGATAACACCTGTCGCCTTATCCAAATCCGGATATTTATCAGCGGTACTATTCACGGTTTTCACTTGCGAGATAAACAAGACCTTTTTCTCATCGGGAGAGAAAGCGAAACCCTCGATATCCTTGTCATAATCGGAAAGTCGCTTACGGTCCGTCCCATCCGGATTCATCTCCCAAAGCTGGCTGCTACCACTCTCGTTACATAAGAAAGCGATCTTGGTTCCTCCTTTGATCCATACGGCCTCGTTCTCAGCGAATCCGGTTTTCGTGATTTGCTTATTATCCGATCCGTCAGCGTTCATCACGAAGACCTCACGGTTGCTCTTGTTTTCCGGTACGCTATAATACGCCACCGTATACACCACTTTTTTCCCGTCCGGAGATACGTTCATACCGCCGATACGTCCCATGGCCCACAAAGCTTCCGGGGTCATGCGACCGTCTTTGATCCGGATGTCCGACTTCCCGATAAGGTTCTTATCACCGGTCTCCTTCACGTTCACATCCGTAGCCGGATTGCAAGCACCTAACAGTAGAGATGTTGCCATAATCATTGTTCCGATAGATTTATTCATGCCGTTATAATATATTACAATTTGAGTGCGAAAGTACTAAATATAATTTATATCTTCGCGTTACTAATTATAAGAACTGAACAGTATGAATAAGATTTGGTTATTTGGAGCCGCTGTATGTATGGTATTAGCACTCGGCTCATGTAAACCTAAACAGAGCGCGTACAAGGCTGCTTACGAACAGGCCAAAGAAAAAGAGTCGACAGCTCCTGTTGAGGTTGTAGAACAAGAGGAAGAAGTTGTTGAGGTCGCTCCTGTCTCAAAACCCAGAACCTCTACGGCTACCACTCGTACGGAAAAAATCAACGCCGCTCAAGGTGAGGACGCCAGCCGTCTGAAACGTTATAGCGTCGTTGTCGGTAGTTTCAAGAACAAGACAAACGCTTACGCATTAAAAGAACGTATGCAGAATGATGGTTACAACGCAGTGTTGGGCGAGAACGAGCAAGGGATGTTGCGTGTGATCGTCGCTAGTTTCGACAATAAAGCGGACGCCGCCGATAGCCGTGATGCCATCAAGGCGAAATACGCTCCTAACTTCCAAGACGCTTGGTTATTGGAGAGAGCTTATTAATTGTAAGCTATCAGAAAAGATAAAAGCGGAAGGTCTCGTTAGCCTGTAAGAAGAATCTTGCAGGTTATCGAGACCATTCTATTTGA
>ULTJ01012299.1_pt1 | contig 13498 bp, 9 predicted proteins | sample 1957491 | NCBI WGS metagenome assembly ULTJ01 (sample SAMEA4835731, study PRJEB28245) | human gut metagenome | biome: gut microbiome; material: fecal sample | place: Denmark | collected 2008 | reverse complement strand
GACGGCTGTAAAATTTAAGGAGTACTCGCTATGGTGCGTTTACCTTTGTTTTGCTATAGCTACATGGGTATATATTTCTGTAACATTGATAGAACTGTGTCCCAGCATTTCTTGAATATAACGAATATCAACGTCCGCCTCTAATAAGCTGGTGGCAAAAGTATGTCGAAACATATGCGGTGTGATATGTAAATCGATACCGGCAAGAGAGGCATATTTATTTATCATTCTGCGGACTGACTGATCGGATAACGCTTTGCCAGATTGATTTGCAAAAAAATGATTGCAGCTCTTGATTTCTGTTTTGAAATCGGTTTTATATTCTTCTAAGATGCTAATAACTGCATCGTTTCCAATCTGGATACGCCTTTCCTTATCTCCTTTGCCATATATGAGAATGGTTCCGTCGTAAAGATTTACATCTTCACTTTTCAGTGTGCAAAGTTCAGAAATTCTCATGCCGGTGGCAAATAGGAGCTCTGCAACTGCAGCATCTCTTAGAGCATTTCTTTTCTGATAATCAGTTTTGGCATTGTTGCGTTGCGCATAAATAGTAGTTAAAAATTCTTCAACAGTGTGTAGAGGTATTGTTTTTGGCAATATGACAGGTTCACGAAAGCGCACTTGTATTTTGTTGAAAGGATTCCGGTTAATTATCTCTTTGTACTCAAGATGATGAAAAAGAGCTTTTAGTGAGGCTATTTTTCTCTTTACTGTCTTAGGCTCATATTGTTGGTGAAGCTTTGCAATGTAGTCTTCAAGTGTTTTGGATGTGATTTCTATAACCTCGTGTGGAAATGTCTGTTCAGAGAATTGTCGTAAGTCAATTCTGTATGCCTTCAGTGTCTTTTGGTCTAAACATTTCTGCGTACTGCAGTATTCCAGATAGTTCTCAACAAGCGTTTCTAAGTTATCCATAATGATCTCCTTTGCTTTGAATTTAATTACTAAAGTTATATCGTACATTGATTTTGGTCATACCGCTACATGTCAAATAGTAAAAATGTGAACTTCCAGAAATTTTTAAACCTAACGTAAGTAGGTAATAAATGTGCCGCACGATGGGCGGAATTTATTAAAATACAAGGTACCGATGATTACTTACTTACGAAACAATTGTTTGTTTGGATAAGATTGGAATGGTGTGGAGTAGAAAAAATCATTAAAGACAGGGAATGGTATTTGTGCTATACTTAAATCAAAATACGATAATCAATAATAATTTGAAAAGTAGTACACAGGAAATGAATATGCAAAAAAATGGAGAAGAGTACGAACTATTTGTTCAAGATATATACAAAATATTAAATTGTGCAGATGGGTTGAAAGATGTTGTGGTTCAACATGATGTGAAAATTGAGGGTGTTAGTAGAGAACATCAGATTGATGTGTACTGGCAATTTACATGTGGTACAGTAACATATCGTGTAGCTGTAGAATGTAAAGATTATAAAAATCCGGTGACAGCTGAGAAAATAGAAGCTTTTCGAGCAACATTGTTAGATATAGGGGATATACACGGTATATTTGCTGCAAGGAATGGATTTCAATCAGGAGCACAAAAGGTAGCAAAAACATATGGAATACAGCTGGTGCAGATTCGAGAACCATTGGAAAGCGATTGGAGAGGATATATAAAGGATATCCATATTAATTACACTTTTAGATTTGTTGTAAATGTTAGACCGCATATATATGTAAATAAAGAATGGATTGAAGAAAACGAAATAAAACAGAAAATTGCAGGCTTTAAAGAAAAATCGGATCAAACATATATTGTTAAGAATAAAGGGTTAACTAATGAGGATAGAATTACCGTAAAACAGTTAATTGATAAATTACCAAGTGATGAAGAAGGAAGAGATAGGCGCTATCTTTTTGAATTTGACAATGCTTATCTTGAATATGAAGATGAGTATATTAAAATTGACAAAATTGAATTTACATATGATGTTGAATTTAGCTATGATACGCAACATATTAGCATGATGAATATGGCAAGAGCAATCGTTAATAATGTGATTACGGGAGAGTCATTTTTGATAGACATTACCGGCAATGTGAAAAACTGGGGGAAAGCTGAGAAATAGGTATTATTCGGCGCGTATAATGTCATTTGTGAGGAGAATAGATTATGGAAGAAAATTATATTTTGTTAAAGTTTATATCTAGCGCTGATAAGAGCAATAAAAAGAAGTATTTAAAGGACTTTTTGAACGGCTCATTATATATGAATACTTTAAACTATTTTTGGAATGAATATTATCTCGAGTTGGCTAAGAAAAGAAGATATGCTGAGGCAAATGGGATTCCATTTCCGGATAAGATTGACATGTCGGAACATATTTTATCTGAAGGACAGGCGGATTTATTTGAAGGAGTTGTATGTAATTTAAGTGCTGATAAGCTGAAAATGGACGAAAATTTTAAAAGTGCATTAATGACAGATATAAGTTTACGGGCTAAGGGATTTGGTTATGCTAATACATTATGCTTTTACAGATTGATGTATGAAGAATATATGCAATGGGGATTAAGTAATTATATTTATCAAATATCCGAGAGAATGAATAATTTTGGAGAATATGTTGTAGTAATAGATAAACCGGAAGAATTGATCAGCAAGATAGAAAAAGCGGTAAAGCGAGAAAACTATAAGTTTATATGTGGACCTGTGAAATATAGAAAGCCTAAACTGAATGGAAAATCAGCTAGAGATGGATATTCTATGACTGTAAAAATGGACGGTATGATAAATTTGAGGGATTATTCTAGTTCTATATTAAATAACAGGACCTGTTTTGATAAAATGGATAAATTTTCATGGCAAAATGAATGGCGAGTTATTTTGTATAGAGGCGAAAAGTCAGTTGAACCATATAGATTAGAAATCGGAAATATTAGAGATATATGTCATTGGATTACGATTGATAATTTAGAAAATGAAATTAAGTGCTGTCTAGAAAATGGTGTTATTAAAAATAAAATAAATGGATATTATGGTAATGCTTCTAAAGATGAAGTGCGCGAATTGTTTTGTGAATTGGGAGAAAATAAAGCTGAATTATTGGCAGTAATAGGTTGATTGGAGAAATATGAAATATACAATAACCAAAACAGATATGTCAATATAACTTATAGAACAAAAAAATATTTTTAGTGTATGACTGAAGCACAGATTCAAGGTGCCGATGATTATGTACTTCCCAAAAGCTGGGAATATTGGTGCCTGACACTATTAAATTATTATATAGAGAATGTAATCCGCAGGTATTGGAATTAGCTATTGAATCTTTTAAAATGGGTATGATTGTGGAATAAATTAAATTGTATTTTGCATGGCAATCCGCTATACTAGAATTAAGTATAGCGGATTATTTTTTGGAGGCTTTTATGACAAGTACTTTGAAGTTACCGGTTGGAATTGATGATTTTAGGAAACTGCGTGAATCGTCTTTTTATTATGTGGACAAGACAAGGCTTATTGAGCAGCTTTTATTAAATTGGAGTGAGGTGACTCTTTTTACCCGCCCACGGAGGTTTGGAAAAACTCTCAATATGAGCATGCTAAAGAGTTTTTTTGAGATAGGCACAGATAAATCTTTGTTTGACGGCTTATATATTTCAGGCAATAAAGAGCTTTGTGATGAATATATGGGTAAGTATCCTGTCATATTTCTTTCATTCAAGGGTGTGGAGGGATTGACGTATGACGAAGCTTTTGATGCTCTTGTAAGAGTTATTGGCAAAGAAATAAGCAGAGTCTCTTTTCTGGCTGACAGTGATAAGCTTACGATGCTTGAGAGAGAACAGTATAAGGGATTGACTATTATTGAGGACGGCAGTTTTGTTTTCAGTAAAGATAAGCTTATATCGTCATTACAGCTTCTTTCACAGATGTTGTATAAGCACTATGGTCAGAAGGTAGTTATCCTCATAGATGAGTATGATGTGCCACTCGATAAAGCTTTTCAGAATGGCTACTACAAAGAGATGGTTTCTCTCATCAGGGGGCTTTTCGGGCAGGCGCTCAAGACCAATGAGTTTTTACAGTTTGCGGTGCTCACAGGCTGCCTTCGTGTGTCAAAGGAGAGTATTTTTACAGGGCTTAATAACTTTGAAATCAATTCCATTGTGGATATCGACCATGATGAGCAGTTTGGCTTCACTGATGATGAAGTTATAAAACTGCTTTCTGACTATGACAGGAGTGAGAGATACCCGGATGTAAAGGAGTGGTATGATGGCTATCATTTTGGTAATGCGGATATTTATTGTCCATGGGATGTGATAAATTTTGCCAAGAAGCTTGTTTCAGATCCGTCAGCCAGACCAAGTGCATTCTGGATTAACAGTAGTGGCAACGACATGGTGAAGCGCTTCGTGGACAAGGCTGACCAGACTACAAGGGATGAGATTGAGAAGCTCGTGGCAGGCGGATTTGTGGAGAAGCAGCTTCGTCTTGACCTGACCTATGATGAGATTGACAATACTATTGACAATCTGTGGAGTGTGCTTTTTACCACAGGCTATCTCACCAAAATCGGAGAGGTCAAGGTGCCTGACAGTGAGAGCTATGCCTATAAGCTTGTAATTCCTAATAAAGAGGTGCGTGAGGTATTTATTCTCCAAATTCAGGAGTGGTTCAAGGCTGTTGTCGCAAATGATGATGATACTATGAAGCTTTTATCAAAGGCAATTTTATATAAGGATGAGAAACAGATTGCCAGGCAGCTTAATATCGTGATGAGCCGCATGATTAGCATACTCGATACCAAGGCGCCTGATGATATGAAGGAGAATTTCTATCATGGCTTACTTCTCGGTCTGCTTCGCGGAAGCAATCCGGGCTGGCTGATTAAGTCCAATCGTGAGTCGGGAGATGGCTTTAGTGATATTTTGATTGAGCCTGAGGATCCGGATGCAGGGATCGTTATAGAGGTGAAGTACGCTAAGGAGATGAAGGACCTTGACGCAGCGTGCGAGGTTGCGATGGCACAGATTAAGGACAAGCGCTATGATGAGTCTCTGCGTGATGAGGGCAGGTGTGATATTTTAGCCTATGGCATTGCTTTTTGCAGGAAGCGGTGCAGGGTGGTTGGAGAGAGTTTGGAAAACTAGACCCTTTTTTGGGAGGTTTATAAATAAATATGATTAGATGGTTACATATATCGGATTTGCATTTTAACGATGATGACATGAGTACGATATTCATGAGAGATGAGTTACCGAAATACCTTAAGGAAAAAGATATTAAATGTGATTATATATTCTGTACCGGAGATATTAGGACTGCTAATGCCAGTCCTAATATCTTTCAGGAGGAATCAGTACAGTATTTGATAGAACTTTGCACAGCAGTTGGCATTACAACAGATAGGCTTTTTATTGTTGCGGGAAATCATGATGTAGATAGAAATGTGGCTGGTCGTGATGAAGCCATAAGAAGAATATGTTTTCAAAGAAACGGATACTATAATCCTAAATATGGAAAAATTAAAGAAGATGATTTGAACGCAATATATGAGGGACAGGCGGAGTTTCGAAAGTTTCTATCCAAAATATATACAGATGATCGTGTTTCAAAATATTCAGATCCGTTAAAACCTCATTTTAATATTGAGACAGATGATTTTAATGTTCTACATATTGATTCAACGCTGACATATACCAAGGAGCAGGAAGCCGTAGATTTGGTTATCGGTACAAAGTTATTACAGAATGCATTGAAAGAACTGAATCCGAATAAACCGACAGTGCTGTTATCTCATTATCCGTTTATGGCTTTATTACAAGAAGAGAAGAAATATGTTAGGGAGTTGTTGTATCATAATGGTGTTGGATTATGGCTGGCAGGACATGAGCATGATCATATGGTGCAGAAGGTTGGATATTTTCATATGCTTCAGGCAGGGGAACTGCGTATGGAAGAGCGTACGAATGCAACTGTTCTTTTGGGCGAATTTGATGATAATACGAATGCTGGAAATGTTACAGCGCATTCATGGTTTCCGGAAGGGTGGGCAAAATATCCTATATTATGGCATGACGGAACAAAGGAAAATCAGTATCCTTTTCAGTTAAGGCTTCCGGGAGATAAAGAAGTGCCTTGTGAAGCCATAAAAGCAAGATTGGCAAATGATGAATTTATATCAAGAATTGAAGTTATAGAAGAGCTTATTCCGAAAGTTGAAGATGATGAAGGAAATGATCTGGATGATATATTAAAAATTGCATGGAATACAGATAAACCGCATAGGATTATTCTGGCAGATGGAGGCATGGGAAAATCCACCATGTTTTTAAATTTATGTAAAGAAAAAAGTGATGAAACATTTCTTTATATTCCATTAGAAAGACTTGTGGCTCTTGGTAGTAGTATAAAAGCATACTGCGTCAGAGTACTATTTGATGGAAGTGATGAAAAATTTGAAAAAAATACCTGTACCAGATATTCTTCGCCAAGTCTTACTCTATTGATTGACGGAATGAATGAAATCAATTCTAGGCAAGAAAGGCAGTTTATCAATGAGATAAAGGAATTGAATTTATTTAAGGGAATTCAGGTTGTTGTTTCTTCAAGATCAGATTTTACAGTGCGATACAGCATGTTTGGCTACAGTATATGCAGACTTACACCTTTAAGCGATGAACAGATAATATCTGTGTTTTCACAGGAGGAGTGGAATGGAATAAAAGATGCTGTAACATTACGACGGCTGCTGTCCAATCCGATGATGGTTACGATGTATAAGGAGATAAGCCCGATTATTAAGAATTATGAGCATGAGGAATGTCTTCATTGGATTCTTCCTATTAAGAATGCGACAGATTTGTTATATGACTACTATGTGGCACAGATTGCAATATTGTTTCAACAGAATACTGTAGATGGACAGAAGGCGCAAATAGCATATCAGGCTATATTTGATATTCTTCCGGCAGTGGCATATGCATATGAAGTAACATACAGTCTGAATAAGGAAAATGCTGAGTTTCGTGTACTTTTACAGGATATTATACAATCAGGCTTGATGAATGAGGACGACTTGCTTCCTTTGCAGGAACGCTATCGTGATTATGATATCCCTAAATTGGTATATGGCTCAATCTATGATTATCTGACAACAGAAGCACATTTATTGTATAAAGATGAGCTGGTTGTTGCATTTCCACATCAGATATACAGGGATTTTCTTTCGGCTATGTGGATTGTAAGACAAGATGACGTAGATAAATATTGGAATATAAGAAGACTTCAGTTTCCTGTCATGGAGCATATTAGGAATCTGTTAGGAGCTTATTGGACAGGTATTGCGAAACGTATCCATGATGTGGGAAAAGGCAGGGAAGATGTAGCTGTTCTTGTGAATAATATTCTGGATTGTTTTCCATATACAGAAGCAGGGGGATGTCCGGATTATTCAGGGCTGGACTTAAGGGGAATACAGATTCCGGATGCTAAGGTATTCGGAAGTGAAAGAATTTCTTTAAAAGGAGCGAAGATAGATAGTACATCAATTGGAAAATCATCGGAAAGGTCAGCTCAATATACGCACCTGCAGTTTTCACAGGAAAATGAATTTCTGGCTGCATATTCAAATGGACAAGTTTTTATTTTCTCTTTGCAGGCAGAAGAACAGACATTTATATATTCTGTTGGCAATGGCATTGGACGTTTATTATTTACGGAAAATTATCTGTTGGCTACGAAAATGGGTATGAATCAGACAATTTATGTATTCCGACATGATGAACAGTGGACATATGCTGGAGAAATCAAAAATCCTGATGATGCTCATGCAGGCATTTTTAATAATCGATTTCGTATTTTGATTATGAAGGATGATATGTTATATTTTTATTACAATAACAGGGAGATAAGATTTTCTTTGACTGATTGTAGCAGGGTATATAATCAGCAGGTAAAGCATGCGTGGGAGAATCCGGTTGAGGGAAAGGATATTTCTTTTATTAGGGATAGAGATAGTCAAAAAAAGGATCGTAAGACAGGTATAATTTGGAAGTCGGAGAATAATGGTTTAGTAGCAAGCTCAGCTTTAGATGGAGGGCTTACAGTTACAAGTGGGAATGAAACGGTTTACGTACTTGCGAGAGGAACGACATTCTTAAAAGATGGTTCAATATCAGGAGATGGTAAATATGCAGCGACATTGAGCTATGAGATTAAATATGGAAAACGTAAGATTCAATTGTGGAATCTTGATACTAGAATGCGTGAATATGATATATTCTGTCCGGGTGCTATAGATACAATACATTTATCTGAGGATGGAAGCTTTATTTTAGGCGAAAACGATAATGAAACATGGGTTTATGAATTGGCAAGTGGCAAAGAAAGTTGGTTCACTGAACATTTTGTCTCAAAGCAGCATAAGAAGATTTCGACATACGGTACGAAGGTGCTTAGAAGGAATAAGGAGCAAGATCTGTATCTTTATGATTTGAAAACAGGTGAATGCTTTGCTACGGATAATCCTTGTAAGAATGCACGATTGGCTTGTTTCATGTCTGACGGATCTGTTGCTGTTGTTGGTAATAATGCAAGAAAAGTGAAGTTTAAGAATATACATACAGGAGAATATGTTGAAGTAAATAGTCAGGATGCACCAATTATTGGAATAAGTAGTTTTAAGGAGGAACCATTTATTGCTGTTGCGACTCAAGATAATATTATTAGCATATATCATATCGGAGACTGCAAGGGAGACTGCAAGAGAAAGGCGATTTTGGGTAAGGGCAAATTAAGATTAGTCGGAAATTATATGATGGTTGCAAGCCCGGAAAATACTGTAATTGCCTGCTCTAATGGTCACAGAACACTTCAAACCTTTAATTTCTATGAGAAAATAGCTGATGGTGTAAAAAGAGGATGGTGGTATTCAAACCCGTATTCTTCACAAGATCCATCGATTAAGGGAGATGTTCTGGATATTGCATTTAATACAGAAAATAAGGAATTAGTAGCAATTCTTTCTAATGGGCAGATTATGTTTTGCCATGAAAAATACTGCCGATTTCACAGTGTTGTTGACATTATCACTAACTTTAATGTTGATTCATATGATTTTAGAGAATGCATTTTTAGTGAGTCAATAAAGAAACAGATACATCAAAATGGTGGATTGGTTGATTTGTAAAATATAAATGAGACAAAACTTCTTTGGCTGAAAATTTACTATAAACTTTCCCGCAATTCATCCGATATATTCCTTAGAATAGGGTAAGAACAACAGTCAATTGCAACATATTTTCACACGGAGGTGTTAGAGATGGCAATAGAGGCAATCAAAGGTGCAGGAATGGTCTATCAGGGAAGTACATCAACTGCACAGATAAAGGAACAGGCACAGGGAAGGACAGAGGTGTCCAGTGCGGACAATCAGGTCGTGTCTGACAGCATCGCAAGGAATATTCAGGCGATGAATACTAAGGAAACAAGCGGTGATTCAGCCGGTGATGCCGGAGCGCAGGGACAGGCACAGCTTGCCGCACAAAAGCAGAATGAGAAGAATATGCAGCTTAAAAAGGCTGTGGATGATATCAACAAGAGCGCGTTGGCTGACCAGTCGGAGGCAGTGTTCGGCATCCATGAGAAGACTAACCGCGTGACAATAAAGATAGTTGATAAGAAGACAAAGGAAGTCATCAAGGAGTTTCCGCCGGAGAAGACGCTCGACATGATAGCGAAGGTCTGGGAGATGGCAGGACTCATGGTAGATGAGAAGAGATAGGAGGACACCATGGCAATCAGATTATCGGGAATGACATCAGGTCTGGATACAGATTCTATTGTAAAGGCAATGGTATCGTCATATACCACCAGAAAAGAGAAATATCAGAAGGCGCAGACTAAGCTTGAGTGGACACAGGATGCGTGGAAATCCCTTAATACCAAGGTGTACAGCTTGTACAGCAATATTTCCAATCTGCGATTTTCTACAGCATACAACTTAAAGAAGACATCAGTTTCGGATACTACCAAGGCCACAGTAAAGGCAGGCTCCGGTGCACCAAGCGGCACACAGTCGCTGAAAATCAAGCAGATGGCAAAGGCCGGATATATGACCGGAGCAGAAATTAAGGCAGACAGTGAGAAGACTACACTTGCACAGCTCGGTTACACAGGCGGTGATGCCAAGCTTGAGGTAAAGATGGGGGACGAGACCAAGTCCATCACTCTCAGCGCATCATCAACCATGAACGACGTGGTAAAGGAACTCAGGAATGCGGGGCTTGATGCAAACTACGATTCAAGCTACAAGAGATTTTATATCAGCTCAAAAAAGACAGGCGTGGCAAACGATTTTACCATAACCGGCAGCAATATAGATGGAGCATCAGCACTTTATAGCCTGGGAATAGCATATGGTGGTGAAAAGACCACTACCGGTACTTATTCATCCAATCCATATGATGAGTATGCAACTTTACATGGAGTTTCAGACGATGAGACCAGAGCCAAAATCGAGGCAGCTGTTACAAACTACAATAATCTGACAACAGATGCGGCGAAGATGAATGCGCAGAGCAAAAATCTTATGAATGCTGTAAATTATGGCTATTCATATGCCACACTTCAGGGCATTTATGAGAAGCTGGATGCAAACAATGCAGGAGATAGTGATAAGCTGAAGCTGCTTGAGAAGCTTGGCTCATCTCGTGATGGCGCAGTGATTTCAAAGAATGGTGACAGCTATGATACATATACAAAGACCACACTGACCGATACAAATGGAAATACTCTCTATAAGTATATTGACAGCGACAACAATAGCCACTATATTGCAGCCGTTGCTGATAAGGACAAGGATACCACATCGTACTATGATGTGACAGAATCTACGAGGACAGCTTATACGGACGCTGATGGCAAGGAGCTTGAAGCAGTACCTACAGTAGTCGATGATACAACACTGAAAGTCGGTGATAAGACTTACAAAAAGGACGAGGCAGACGGCAAGTACTATCTGCAAAAGGAAGATGGCACAGCTGATAAAACTGATTCCATCACTGTTTCACAAAAGACCGAGTACACTATTGCGGCAGATGCCGTAAACAAGACTGGCATAGAGTCAGCTTCAGAAGCGTATGACACAATCATCAAGTCAATGGATGAAAAGACTAAAAGCTCATACGATGAGGCTCTTGCGTCAGTTCAGGCATTTGAGAATTCAAAGGACGAAGTGCTAGGAAGCGATGACAAGTACTCGGTTGCAAGCCTCACCAAGGCTATTCAGAATGCTTATGCAGGCAATGGAAAGGAAGCCGTAGAGCAGCTTTTAGCAGGAAACGGAAACGAGACTGACGGCTTTGTAAATAAAGCAAACGCTTTGGAGGAGGCCGCAGAGGCCAACACAAAAAAAGCAGCAGATAGCAATATTGTAAAGGAGCTTGCCTCAAAGCAGAAGGATTCGTCTGAGTATACACAGGCGCTAAACGACCTGCTCGACAGGGTAAACACTGCATACACGCTTCAGAATAAGGCACTTTTCAATTCACAGGTGAAGAAGGTCGCAGGACAGGATTCGGAGATTGAGCTGAACGGTGTAAAATATACAGGTGACAGCAACAGCTATTCAATCAATGGACTGACAATCGAGGCACTTGCTGAGACCGGTGACAGTGCTATAAGCATTACAACAAGCACAGATACACAGGGTGTATATGATAAGGTAAAGGATTTCCTGACAGAGTACAACAACATCATCAACGAGATGACGAAGCTATACAATGCTGATTCAGCAGGAAGCTACGAGCCACTCACGGATGATGAGAAGGATCAGATGTCTGATAAAGAGATTGAGAAGTGGGAGACAAAGATTAAGGACTCTCTGCTTCGCAGGGATTCTACACTTGGCAGCGTAATGACAGCAATGCAGACAGCCATGATGTCATCAGTTGAGATAGGTGGCAAGAAGTACTCGCTCTCAAGCTTTGGAATCAGTACACTTGGATTTTTGAATGCAGCGGAGAATGAGCAGAATGCATATCACATTGATGGTGATGAGGATGACGCCAATACATCCGGCAAGACAGATAAGCTCATGGCAGCTATAAACGATGATCCGGATACGGTAATGCAGTTTATGCAGCAGCTTTCAACTAATCTGTATAGTGCAATCGGTGACAAGATGAAGTCTACGGATTTGAGCTCAGCATTTACCATCTACAATGACAAGCAGATGAAGACAGAGTACACTAACTACACCAAGACTATTAAGGAATGGGAGAAAAAAATCTCAGATCGTGAGGATTACTACTACAACAAGTTTACTCAGATGGAGGTAGCTATGACCAAGCTCAACAGCACACAGAGCTCAATTAGCAGCTACTTCTCATAAAAAGATACCAGGGAGGGTATATTATGTTACAAAATAAAGCATACGCAGCATATGCAAACAACAAAATCATGACTGCATCACCGGCAGAGCTTACACTCATGCTGTATGATGGTGCAATCAAATTTTGCAATATCGCTATTATGGCAGTGGAGAAGGAGGATATCCAGCAGGCTCATACAAATATCCGCAAGGTTGAGCGTATCATAGAGGAGTTCCAGTCCACACTTGATGACAAATATCCGGTATCAAAGGATTTTAACAATGTATATACTTATCTTCACAGACGCCTTGTCGAGGCAAACATAAAGAAGGACAAGGAGATTCTTGAGGAGGTGCTTGAGCACCTGCGCACTATGCGTGACGCGTGGAAAGAGGTCATGCAGGCCACATGCAACGGAAATAAGCTGCATGTGTCATAGATAAATGTATCATAAATCACCGACAGGGATTATAGAGAGTTTTTAACTTAAACAAAACGCAGAGACAGCAGCATGAAGCTAGTTTGTTTGTGCGTTTTGTGCTATTATAGAGATGCTTATAGTTAAAACAATTGGAAATACAGGGAGAACACCATGGAACAGACATACATAGATATAATGATACAAAGCCTGGAGAAAAAGGAGCAGGTACTCGACCGGATAATAGAGCTTGATATCAAGCAGAAGAACCAGCTCGAGGATCCACAGCTTACACCTGACGACTTTGACGAGGTGGTTGAGGCAAAGAGCAGGCTTATCGACCAGCTCAATAATTTAGACTCAGGCTTTGAGAAGCTTTTTGAACGTACAAAGGAAGAACTGAATGGTCACAAAGAGGACTACAAGGAGCAGATACGCACCATGCAGGAGCATATCCGCAGTATCACGGACAAGAGCGTAAAAATACAGAGTCAGGAGGCCCGTAACAAGGATCTCATGACTCTGAAATTTGCGTCCATAAAGAAGCAGGCCCGCGAGGTGCGTGTCGGCACGCAGGCAGCAAGCCGCTACTACAAGTCCATGTCAGGAACCGGATATATGGAGCCGCAGTTTATGGACAATAAAAAGTGAAAAGTTTAATTTAATATTTCACCACAATATCCCCAAGCCCCGAGTCGATAACCAGGTGCTTTTTGGCATGCTCATTTACCTCAT
>ULTJ01019038.1_pt1 | contig 13535 bp, 7 predicted proteins | sample 1957491 | NCBI WGS metagenome assembly ULTJ01 (sample SAMEA4835731, study PRJEB28245) | human gut metagenome | biome: gut microbiome; material: fecal sample | place: Denmark | collected 2008 | reverse complement strand
TCTATCCCACTCCTTATTTCTTTTCCGCACGGGTTTTCAATCAAATCGACCTTGTTTCCATCGAGTTACAGAAAGTGTACCGGCAAACGGATAAGGTATTCGTCAGTGTCCTGGACCACATCCGTAACAATACGGTTGGTTCGGCAGACCTGCAATTGCTCAATACCCGCTATGGCACGCAGATAGAACAATCGGAAGCGGACATGTATATCACCCTCGCCACCCGCCGTGACAATGTGGACTTCATTAACGACAAGAAATTAGCGGAACTACCCGGTGAACCGGTGACTTTCCAGGGTGAAATCATGGGGGACTTCCCGGAGAGCAGCCTCCCCACTTCCAAGGAATTAGTCCTGAAACCGGGAGCGCAAATCATCTTTATCAAAAATGATTTCGACCGGCGTTGGGTAAACGGTACAATCGGGATTATCAGCGGCTTCGACCCGATAGAAGAAACTCTTTATGTCATCACGGATGATGGCAAAGAGTGTGATGTAAAACGAGAATCGTGGCGGAATATCCGTTATAAATACAACGAAGAGAAGAAACAAATCGAGGAAGAAGAGCTCGGGACTTTCACTCAATATCCGGTACGGCTGGCTTGGGCGATAACAGTACACAAAAGTCAGGGATTGACTTTCAGCCGGGTGGTTATCGACTTCACCGGAGGAGTATTTGCCGGAGGGCAGGCGTATGTGGCGCTGAGCCGGTGCACTTCTCTGGAAGGGATACAGTTAAAAAAGCCCATCAGCCGTGCGGATGTATTTGTACGCCCTGAGATTGTCAGTTTTGCCGAACGCTTTAATAACCGCCAGGCCATTGAGCGTGCATTGAAACAGGCACAAGCGGATGTGCAATATGTGGCTGCCTCCAAGGCTTTTGACAACGGCGACTTTGAAACTTTCTTGAACGAGTTCTTCAAGGCTATCCACTCCCGCTATGATATAGAAAAGCCTGTGGTGCAACGGCTCATCCGCCGAAAACTGAACATTATCAATACGCTGCGCGAAGAAAACCGCGCTTTGAAGCAAGCTGCCATCGAGAAAGAAAAAGCTTTGGTGCGCTATGCCCGCGAATACATTCAGATGGGTGACGAATGTCTCAAGTTGGAGATGAAAGAGGCCGCCATGAAGAATTACGAAAAAGCCGTGACCCTCTGCCCTAAGTTCAAGGAAGCCTGGAAAAAGATAAAGAAACTTGAGAAAGAGATGCTAAAAAGGTGATTCCTTTGGTTATAAAGCAATTATTATCTACTTTTGCGTCACTTTTAAAATCAAAATCCATTCTGCCATGCTTCTAAAACTTTATGAGAAAAATAATAGTCCAGAGGATTTACAGCAGGTAATAGACCTTCTGAATGATGGTGGTATCATCATTTATCCCACCGATACGATGTATGCCATCGGTTGCCATGGATTGAAAGAACGCGCCATCGAACGCATCTGCCAGCTTAAGGAGATAGACCCGAAGAAGAATAATCTTTCCATCATCTGCTACGACTTGAGCAGTATCAGCGAATATGCCAAGGTGGACAACAATACTTTCAAGTTAATGAAGCGCAACCTGCTCGGATCATTTACTTTTATCCTGAACGGAACCACTCGTTTGCCTAAAATATTCCGCAACCGGAAAGAAGTAGGCATACGTATGCCGGACAATCCCATTATCCAGGAAATAGCGCGGCTGCTCGATGCTCCTATCATGACCACTACCCTGCCCCATGAAGAAGATGAAGACATCGAATATATCACTGACCCCGAACTGATAGATGAGAAATTCGGTAATATTGTAGATTTGGTGATTGACGGAGGAATTGGTGGAACAGAAGGTTCTACCGTAGTGGATTGTACCCACGGGGAAATAGAAATAATACGTCAAGGGAAAGGCTGGCTCGACGAAGGATAAAATCTTAATCAACAACGATACTTTTCAAAACTTTTCCGGTTTCTGCAATGTTTCTTGTCAAAAGAAACAATGAACTCTATGAGTACCAAAGAGAAATACTGGAAATATTCGCTAATAACCATCATCTTAGGATTGGGTATCATCCTTTTCCGGCAAATCACTCCCTTCCTTGGCGGTTTGTTGGGAGCATTGACTATTTATATCCTCGTCAGAAACCAGATGTTTTATCTTTCTGTGAAAAAAAAGATGAAGCGCAGTCTGGCTGCCACCATCATTACGGCGGAGGCTATTCTATGCTTTCTTGTCCCACTGGCCTTAGTGGTATGGCTGGCAATTGTTAATTTGCAGAATATCAATCTTGACCCTCAAGCAATTACAGCTCCGTTTGAGGAAGCAGCTAAAATCATTAAAGAAAAAACAGGATATAATATACTGGGGGGAGATATAATATCTTATGTAATATCAATCCTTCCGCGCATAGGTCAGGCTTTGATGGGAGGTATCAGCAGTTTTGCCGTTAATATGTTCGTATTGGTATTCGTACTCTACTTCATGTTGATAGGAGGAAGGAAGATGGAGCAGTATATTGATGATATCCTGCCTTTTAATGCTGCTAATACTCAAAACGTAATACGTGAAATTAATCTGATTGTACGTTCAAATGCCATCGGCATACCTCTATTGGCTATCATACAAGGCGGAGTTGCTATGATTGGTTACTGGATATTCGGCGCCCCCAATATCCTTCTATCCGGCTTTCTTACTAGTTTTGCCAGTATTATACCAATGGTAGGTACGGCACTGGTATGGGTACCTATTGCCGCCTACATGGCTTTAATAGGAAACTGGTTCCAAGCTGCCGGGTTGGCTATCTTCGGAACAGTAGTCATTTCACAGTTGGATAATTTGATACGCTTTATTATCCAAAAGAAGATGGCAGACATCCATCCACTTATCACCATCTTCGGAGTTGTTATCGGCCTATCACTATTCGGCTTCATGGGCATTATATTTGGCCCGTTACTACTTTCTCTGTTTTTTCTCTTTGTTGATATGTTCAAAAAAGGGTACTTGGATGGAGAAGGAAGTAGCAAATTTCTTAATTAGAGAGTGAACCAGGCGTATGCACAGGCACCATTAGCTCCTCTTATCTCTAATAAGAAACTTCCGGATAATTCTTGAGATAACTGAATATCTTTAGATGTCGCTTCCTGAATATCTTCTGAAGAAGAATAAACAGGTACTCCATCCTGAGAAATAGTTACCTCTACTTTACCAATAATAGGTTCAAGAAAATCTAACACGATTGAATTACCTTCTTGATAGGCAGAGAAGGGGATTAGGGGAATAACAGAACGAGAACCACCTCCAGAACCTCTAGGAATTTCAAAAGGCACATCATTACCTATAAACTCCATCCGTTCTGCACTAGCTAAAAATGAAGAATTAGCTTTTAATACACTCACTGGCAATAAGCAACACAGACTCATTAAACAAAAGTACAATCTTAATTTCATAATATTCGTGTTTATATACACATTCAAAGTTAGCTCATATAAAGAACATCTTAACAAAGACATTGTGGACAAAACAAGTTTACACATATCAACTATATATCAGCAATTTAGCACTAAATTATCATATTCATTAGTGGACAAATAAAGAGATTTACGAATTAATAAAGAGTAATATACTCTTCAAGATTATTATCATTTGTCAAATGTAATCGTTCTCTCAATCTCTGTTTCATTCTGAATACAGAATTCATTTCACAATCAAAAACAAACATTAATTCTTTAGAGGAAAATCCAATTTTCAGTAGGGCAATTAACATTAGATTATTTTCTGTAAGTTCATATTCTTTTCTTATTCGAGATAGAAAATTCCCAAACAGCAAATCTACGTATTCAAATACTTGTGCTTTCTCTTTTTTACTCATTCTTTTCACAATCAATTCACGTCTCTTTAATTGATCTAAAAGAAATACCGCGCTAACACATATATTTTCACGTATAGCCTTATTTTCGTTAGTTAGCAATAATATTTTTTGGTTTAGTTTACCTATCCTTTCTTTATTGCTCTCTATTCTTTGATTTTCATTTAATTTTAACTCATCAATTTGATAAATATACTTTTTAATAATAACCTCATTATCTCTTATTATTCTTAAGTCCTTTTTAAAACGTTTTCTATAAACCTTTCTAAGTGTAAAAATAGAAACACTACTGACAACAGCTACTAACAAAATGATGAATGACATTGAGTAAAATTGAATTTGCTTTTTTTGTTTAAGTTGTTTATTTATCATTATCAACTTATCACGTTTAGATTTTTGCTGCAAGGTCAATATTTGAGTTCTTAAGTCTTCATTTTGAGTAATACTTAACAGTGAGTCTGATTTATCTTTATACAAAAGAGCCTGAGCATAATTTTCTTTTTTCTTTTCCAATAAAAAAAGACAATTATAAGCACCGGCTTGTGTGAAAAGTTGAGAAGATTTTACCCCCTTTTTAAAACATTCTTCTGCCTGTTCTAGTTTACCTATTTGCATATAGAGACTACCTAATGACTGATAGTAATAGTTACTTGTATGTATATCTCTTTCATATTTAATAGCCTGCAAGAAGTTGCTTATAGCATTTGAATAATGTCCTTGATTTCTTTCAACAATTCCCAATATTTGTAACAGTGAAGGAAAAACTTGTAATGTACTATCACTATTTAATAACGCAATTCCATTTTCTACACTCCAACGTGCACTATCATTATCCTGTTTAGCTATATAAACGCGAGCAATATTACGATACCCATATACCATTTTTAATGTATCATTTATTAGGCTATTATAATAAATAGACTTTCTATATCTATTTACTGCATCTTTATAAACATCACAATCATAATTTAAATACCCAATATATTCATTTAACAATGCCAGCGTTTTATACTCCTCCGTATTCTCTAAAATAACCTCTGCATCCAGATAAGCATTCATCGCAGCCGTAACACTATCTTGCAAAGCCATTACCTTTCCATAATAAAAGAGGGCTTCCCCCTCCTTCACTTTATCTTCAGTGCTCCTATAATAATCTACCGCAATTTTTATCAAAGAATCAGATTGCAGACTATCCAAATAGTTTTTATCTCTTGCTTTAGTCAAGAGTAGTGCATAGTCAGCTTGTTGTTTTCCTTCAAGACTTTCAGAATGAGGTATTTGTTGTAAAAGCAATAAAGCACTATCAGGATATATTTCCATATACCTTTCTACTCTATCAAAAGGGTTAGACGCACTTTTTTGAGTACAGGATATTACAAAACTAATAGCGATAAATATCCAAATAAATAGTAGTTTCTTCATTTTTTGTTAATCATACGTTTCATACCTCAACGGTTAAAACGTATTTTTTCGTAATTAGTTCGTTGGAAATATTTTTATTAAGATGTCAAAGATACACATATCCCGACAAGTAATAAAACGAAAAGAATAAAAGCTGATAGGTATCTATTAAAAACAGTAAAAAGTCACTATCTGCTGAAGTAAGGCATCTTGCTCTAGTCTCTCTTGGCTAACCTCAGATGTTCCCAAATCATACAGCTGTTGTAACAAGTGAAGAGCTTGCTTTTCACAAAGGCAAGAATCATGCACCTGCTCTACCCAGCAAACAGTTTCACTCCATACATCAGGTGAGAAAAGAGACAAAACTTCTACTGGCATCGATTTGGTTTTAAATCTGCGAAAAGTATCTGTCAGAAAAGAAATAATTTCTGCCATCATTCGTTTATTACGGGAATGAAACACAGACTGCTTATTCCTAAAACGCAATAGGAAATAATATCCGAACCATAAATAAACAGAAAACACCTCCATACAACTGGCTTCGTTTTTCTTCCAGAAAGCAATTAAAGTTGTATCTACATCATCTAAAGCCTTATCCGTATTATAATCTATATAAAACTTCTGAACAAGGCATTCCAGGATACATCCCAGTTTAGCCATATCGGCACAGTTCTTCGTCTTATGTACCATAGCCCATGCTTCTTCCAGCATGTGTGAGGCTTTTTGTTCGCTTTCCAAACAGTCATCATAAAAGCGATTTTGACGATACAGTGAGAGTGACTGACACAACAATTCATCAAGAGAGCACGCTGTACTTTCCATATTCACATATTCAATAGGTTTTTAAAGCGCAACGAAAATACGAAGCGCGCAAGACATATCAAATAAAAGACAGTGGACAAGAATTTACAACACTCAACTCGCTAATTATAAAGAAGATAATCTAACAAATAGACTATCCACCCCTCATTAGTGGTGGACATTTAAACTGATTTCATATTTTTATGTTGCCTAAAGACAATTTTTTTAAGCTCTTTTCTCTTCAAACAAAATACCGGCAAAAAGAAAAAGATACCTATGACCGACATCACCAACCCACCAATAGTACCGGCTGCAAGCGGAAACCAGAATGCCTCTTTTTCAGTGCCAATCATGAAAGGAATGAAACCCAAAATTGTGGAAACAACCGTCAGGAAGATAGGTACAACCTTGGCATTCCACGCTTTGGTATAGGCGCGTAGTGAAGACAGACGCGGAAAACGACGACGAATACTGTTATATTCATTAAGTATATAGATACTGGCATTCACCGTTATACCGCATAATAGCACGAATGAAGCAAAACCTCCCTGATCAAAGTTCAAACGAAACCAGTAAAAGGTCAGGAATACCCCGATGTAGGATACAGGTATAACGAATATAATAGCGAGCGGCTGCTTCAAAGAGTTGAACAAGATACTGGTAGTAAAGAAGATAATAGCTATTACCACCAGTAAAAACAAGTATTGCTTATTGTCTTTCTTACCCCATCCCCACGAACTACTCTGGGACTCGGCTGTATATCCCATCGGTAGAATAGTATTGAACTCTTCCAGGTCACGTTCCAGAATCTTATTTCCCATTTCATTGGACCCGATATATTCATATTGCAGGCAAAGGCGGTACTGCTGCCGTTCCTTGGCTATCTGCTGCGGCATTTGCCCTTTCTCCACACTTGCCAGTTCAGAGAGTTTGTAATGCTTGTCATTTTCTGCCCCGTATGGGAAGAACTGCATTGCCCAAATATCATATTCGTGAGATTGCCGAGAAGAAAGTTTGATTCTTTCCGTTCCCTCTTCCGTCAATACCGAACCTATTTCCATATTTTTACCGAAGATAGGTTGTACTGCCGCAAACAACCGTTGCGCGCTAACCCCTTCCTGTATCATACGCTCCTTATTCAAGTTGAAATAAAACTCCTGATAGTCGTCTTTCCACCATGAGAACTCCGAGTTAATGAGCACTTCCTTGATACGGCGGTGTGTCAACAGTTTCTCTTTCAGTTTTTCAGCCCATTCATAAAGTTCGTCGTAGTTGTAACCATACATCTTTACACGATAAGACCCCGCACTCTCACGCACATCATTACTGAAACCCTGGTCTTGCAATCCATAAATACCCCAACTGCCGCCACCCAGTTTCAAAGCCTGGCTTATCATGTTGGCTTTCAAAGTATAGGGGAAGCCGCTGTTTTGATACTCCTTCTTAAAATAGACGCTGATACTTGCCCGCCGGGGACTATATACAGAAGTATGGAACTGCTTGATTTCCTTAAATTCACTGAGATATGTTTCCATACGCTTTACCAAGGTATTCATCTGTTCCAGCGTACTTCCGTTAGGCAGGTTTGCATTGGCATAGAGAACCACTTCTTCATTGCGTGTGAAATAACTGCCCTCGTATACCTTCTGCACAAAAAGACGCAATGCACCTCCCAAAGCTTTGTCTACAACAGGTTTCACAGACTCCTTATAGGTGTGGGAGCCGAGGGTTTTATTATAGATTTCCTCCCACGTCCCCTCTCCCTGCAACTTTTCAGGAAGTAGAAAGACCGGCAAACCGAACCCAAGCAATAACAAGATGCAAACTGCCCATCGCCACCGGCAAAGAAAGCGGATAAGTACGGCATAACAACGGGTAAAGTAAACCGGGAAACGTTTAATAAACCTCTTGATACCGCTCATCCTCTGTTTCATACTGAATGGCAAATGGCTTTTTCTGCGTTTTCTTGAATTTGTATGCTTCACCAATCCTATCTTCTCTATCATAGAAGGTACAAAGAACAAGGATACCAACAAGGATACAGCCAGATTGATAATCACTACCGCCGCAAAATCCTGCAAATTCAATCTGATTTTATCATCCAGGAAAAAGATAATGACCAATGCACCCATAGTGGTGAGCGTAGCCGCCAATACAGACATGAAAGCTTTTAAATTCCGGCGATGAAGAATATGATCGGCCATCACGATTGTACTGTCTATCACGAGGTTCAATGATACCGTAATACCTGCCAGCGAATAGAGTTGCATCTCGAGTCCGAAAAGATAATAAAAGATAAGCGCAACCGCTATATTCACAGCCAGACTGGTGACTATCAGGAAAAGATACTTCAATTTACGGGTAATCAGCCACACGAATACCAACAGAATAAGTACCGTCAACCCGGTACGGAAATAGATTTTATCCAGTTCATCCCGGATGTATTCGGTAGCATCGTAACTCGCATGCACTTCATATCCGGCTGGAAGAACCGTTTTGATATCTTCCATCGCCTGCATAACCTCGTGGCTGAGTTGCAACTGATTGGCGGTTTCTTCGGCTGTGATAGACAGATAAATGGAATTTAATCCATTGATGCGGTAATAACTCTGTGGTGACTCCTCGATATGAGTTACGGTTACCAACTCATCCAGACGGATTACCTTTCCTCCGGCAGTAGTCACCACAATTTTAGAAGGTTCAAAACTATCCGAAACCCCATCGGGCACTAAGGCAAGACGTATCCATTGTTCACTGCCATTCCCCGCATCCACATTGTGTGTACCCAGGAACTCTTTCCGATAGTATTGCCTTACGGCTTCCCGGATATCAGACAGCGTGACTCCCAATGTACGCAACTGCTCACTGTCGTACTCCAATCTCCATTCCATCGGAGTCGCCCCACTCAGTTCCACCTTATATATACCGTCAATCTGTGCCAGCCGTGGTTTGATATGTTCCTCTGCATACTGTTGTATCAATATCGGGGTGGAAGGAGCATTCAATGTAAAAGACATAAAAGGACGCGCCGCATCCTTATCCGGCACTTTCATCCGGATAGTCGGATAAGTGACGCCTTCAGGCAACCCGGGCCACGTCTGCCTGATTACGGTGGAGGCCTCAAAACGAACCGCATCCACATCCGCATGCTTATCCAGTTCAACGGTGATGCTACCCGAACCATTGCCCGAATTGGAATTCAACCCTTTCACTCCCCTGATACGTGCCAGCATGGCTTCCAACTTGCTGGTCACCTCCATCTCAATAACCCGCGACGAGGTCCCCGGCATATTGAAACCTACCGTGAAGCCCGGCAGGCTACGTGACGGATTCAGTTTGACCGGCAAGAGCGGTATCAGGGCGATACCCACCAAAGCCAGACAGACGAATGTTACTATGACGGTAAAGGAAGAAGCGGATTTCATTATTTGCTACTTTATGTTAGGTTGGTAATTGGGAGAAATGAAGAACTAAGGATGAAGGATGAAGAATTTGACTGCGCTATACAAGCACGCTGCAAAGTAATTCTTCATTCTTAGTTCTTCATTCTTCATTACATTATCAGTTATTATAATCAAACTTCTCTGACAACGAGAACCCCGTTGCAAAGTCATGCAACGTCAGTTTCCTTATCTTATAATAATACAGCCAGTAGTTTTTCAAAGCTGAGATATAATTGCGTTGCGCTTCCTGCTGGCGGTTCAATGAAAGAGTCAGGCTGTTGATATCCGCCTTACCTATAATAAAACGTTGGCGTGTTTCATTATAAGCCAGCACAGACAGGTCGAGCGCCTCTTCGGCACTTGCCACCAAGCCCTGTTGGACATTGAAATCAGAAACAGTCATTATCACTTCCTCTTCAATGCTGATTTCATTCTGGCGGGCAGATGTTTTCACTACATTGAGGCTGTTACGCGCCATATTATACTTTCCTTTTCGCACTCCCCAGTCTACCAACGGAATAGATACACTGACAGATACCATTTCCTGTTGCATGGGGTGTTGATATGCCCCGCCCAGTTTCTCCGCAACCTGATTGAAACCTACACTCGCATTGATACTGGCATTGAAGCGGGATTCTTTCTTGGTCTTATCCACTTTCTGCTCAGCTTCCAGAACATTCTGGCGAAGTTCCAGAAAATCCGGGTTATTGTTTTGTGCCGCCATCAAAGCCTCATCCACAGGAATAGTCAAGGCTTGCGGACGACCGGGAAGCTCTACCCTTATCTCAGTGTTCTTTTCCAGATTCAGGAAAGAAGCCAGTGAAAACATGGCACGTTTCAACGAGCTGGTCGCATTCTGCAAAGTATTGCGGGCATTCACCACATCGAGTTTCAACGTCAACAAATCCGCCCGGCTGATGGAAGCTATCTTCAAACGTTGCATTCCGATACGGTAAAGGGTATCGGTGGATATCGCATTTTCTTTTGCCAAGTCATATTCCGCCTGCGCCATGGCAAGCGCAAAGAAGTAAGTGGTAGCTTGTTCGGATACTTGTTCCGCATTATAGATATATTCTTTCTTGACTTTCTCGTATTTCAAAGGCTCAATTTTACGTTCCCATCGGAAAGGATTATATCCTAGCAAGCTTTGTGAATACCCCAAACGCACCGGGACACTCGTAAACTGAGTGTATTTATTACTGCCGAAACTCCGCATATACCCCAGTTCCGTATCCAGATAAAACGTACCACCCGTCAAGTCAAAGTTCTGCCGGATAGCCAGATTACCATACGCATAAAAAGACTGCTGGCTGCGATACACATCCAGGTCCTGTTCCGAATCATAACGTTTGGTGATATCACGGTTATACTGTGCCGGGGTCATGTTCAGCGTCAAGCTGGGCAAGCGGTTTGCCTTATAGGTGCGGTATTCCCAATAACCGGACAAATACATATTTTTGGTACGGAATGCTTCCAGTGAACTGTCATTCGCCATAGAAATGGTCTGCTGCAAATCCAGCGTTATCCGGCGTTGGGCAGAGCAATAGAGCGAACATAAAGTCAATAGAAGTATAAAATTCAGTTTTTTCATATATCAAGCTGTTTTCTTCTTATAAATGAACCAATATATCAGCGGAATAATAAACAAGCTGACCAGTGTCCCGATAAACATGGCACCAATCATCGCGATGGAAAGCGGTTTCTGCAACTCAGACCCCATATCGAAAGAGAACAACAGAGGAACCATCGCGAATATCGTAGTGAGCGATGTCATGATGATAGGGCGAAGCCTTCTCCTTCCGGCCTCGTGAATGGCCTCCATAAGCGGCATACCGGCTTTTCGCAATTCATTGATGGCATCCAGTTTCAAAATAGAGTCATTGATAATGATACCGCATGTCACAATCAACCCGATAGCCGACATCAAATTCAAAGTATGTCCGCACACCCACAGCAACAACAGGGCAAATGCCACATCGATAGGAATTTCCAGCAAAACAATCAAAGGCTGCACAAAACTCTCGAACTGGGCGGCAAGGATGAAATACATCAATAAAATGGAAATGAAGAGAATCACCACCAGTTCGTCCAGCATTTGGCGGTTGGAAAAGAAACTTCCGGAAAAAGCGGTGTCCCAATCTCCCGTAGCATCCACTGCCTGCTTCACTTCCGCCATCAGAGGTTCCGCATCCTCCACATCATAAAAACAGAAAGGAATATATTCTCCATTACGCCCCGCAGTAATTGTCTTCAAGTCTTCCGCCGGACTGATTCTAACCAAATCACGCAAGGGGATATATTCTATCTCGCCTTTATTGTCAGGACGTGTCTGTATCAAAGTCTGCCGCAAAATCTCATTCACGGTTTTCTCTTCGCCAACTATACTGATAGGCAAATATTGCTGATAGGAATGCAGCATCGCCACACTGTTCTCCTTGAAAGCTGTCTTCAACTCCCGGTAAAGTTCATTATAGGCAACATTATATAATAAGAGCTTTTCTTGCAGGATACTGATGTTCAACTGGTTTTCAAAAGGTATTCCGGTCGGTGCCACTCCTGTCCGTTCGTTAAACCTGCGTTCCAAACCCTGTAATTCTTCCGCTACCGGAGCTTTTTCCTTATTGCGTGCATAAAGTTCAGCCACTACATCAGCCTCTCCGGTTACGAACAACTTCTCGAAGACCGTTTCGGGAGGCATAAAAGTAACCACCGCCAAGGGATATTCAGCTTTCAGGCGTTGATACACCTTCTGTTGCAAAGGTTTTATCTCCGAAGGACTTCCAGTCTTGAAATACAATTCAGCTTCAGAAGATGAAAGCGCCTGTTCGCGATTCAGCAAATACTCTTGCTGACCGACAGATGCAGTCTGCTCCACCGTTTCTCCCTTCAACTCTTCAAACAAAGCATCCACCCGGTGGCGGTTCTCATCCACATGGATATTCTCATTCCATTCTATACGGGCAATCAGCTCATTCTGGTCAATCTCCGGCATACGCTCCTTCCCGATAAAAAAGAAAAGAAAGACGCAAAGAGGAACAGAAACGACACAGAAAACAACACTCAATGTTTTGTGGGAAAATATCCAATTGATTCCTGCATCATAAAAACGATCCAGCGTATGTTCCTTCAACGGATTATTAATACGTATCCGCCCAAACCAGGATTTCGGACGTATTCCGGTACGGTAAACCAGCATGTAAAGTACCGGCAACAGCATGATACCCGTGAAATAAGAAACCAACAATCCCACCGTCACCGAAAAAGCCTGGTCATAGAACAGCGCCCCGGCAATGCCGCTCATAAATATCAACGGGACAAAAACAGCGATGGTAGTCAGCGACGAACTGAGCATCGGAGTTATCACCTCGCTTGTACCTGCCACGCATGCACGTCTCAGGGTATAACCCCGTTCCCGGTACTGGGAAATATTTTCCGTCACAATGATGCTGCTGTCAATCATCATACCTAATGCCAGAATCAACCCTGACAGGGAAATAATATTGAGTGACATTTTAAAGAGGTAGAAGAACAGGAAACAAATGACGATAGACACCACCATACTCAGTCCGATGATGAACGGAGATTTGATATCACCCAAAAACAACACCGCCACAATACAAATGAAAAGGAAACCCAGTGACAGGTTCTGTTGCAAATTGGAAATCGTATAATCCAGCAGTTCAGTCTGGTTCCTGCTGATATTGAACTCGATATCCGGATAAACTCTTTTGAAATAATTCATTGTTCCGGTGATTGCCCGCTTCATGTCGTCCATGTTCTCGTCCGCCTGCTTGATGACCGCCAAGGTCACCGAACGCTTGCCGTTACTCATGGAGACGCCTTTCTCTTTGGCGGGCACAATACCTATCCGGCAGAAATCACCCAGACGGATAATACGCCCCTCTTTACGCAGAAATATATTCCTGACATCTTCATCCGTGCGCAGCAAGGTGGAGAACTTGATGTTATACTCATAATACCCGTCACGTACGGTCATGCTACCCGGCTCCACATTATTTTGAGCCAATACATTTTCAATATCTTCCATG
>ULTJ01046599.1_pt1 | contig 13613 bp, 10 predicted proteins | sample 1957491 | NCBI WGS metagenome assembly ULTJ01 (sample SAMEA4835731, study PRJEB28245) | human gut metagenome | biome: gut microbiome; material: fecal sample | place: Denmark | collected 2008 | reverse complement strand
TACACGGTCTTTCTTTTCTTTCATTTCAACTTCGGAAGCAGCACCTACATAAAGAACAGCTACGCCACCGGACAACTTAGCCAGACGTTCTTGCAATTTTTCCTTGTCATAATCGGACTTGGTAGCAGCTATCTGAGCTTTGATTTGTTCGCAACGTTCCTTGATGTTTTCTTTTGCACCGGCACCGTTTACGATAGTTGTGTTATCTTTAGAAACAGTTACTTTGTCGGCAGTACCGAGCATTTCGATAGTAGCCTGTTCCAGTTTCAAACCTTTTTCTTCACTGATAACAACACCACCGGTCAATACGGCGATATCTTCCAGCATTTCCTTACGACGGTCGCCGAAGCCCGGAGCCTTCACTGCACATATCTTCAACTGAGAACGCAGACGGTTTACAACGAGTGTAGTCAGTGCTTCGCTATCTACATCTTCTGCAATTACCAACAGAGGACGTCCTGTCTGTACAGCGGGTTCAAGGATAGGCAAGAAATCTTTCAGGTTGGAAATCTTCTTGTCATAAATCAGGATGTACGGTTTTTCCATTTCGCACTCCATCTTCTCCGTATTGGTTACGAAGTAAGCGGAAAGATAGCCACGGTCAAACTGCATACCTTCTACTACACCGATTGTAGTATCAGTACCCTTAGCTTCCTCGATAGTGATAACACCGTCCTTAGAAACTTTACGCATTGCATCTGCAATCAACTTACCGATAACCGGATCATTGTTGGCAGATACGGAAGCGACCTGTTCAATCTTATCGTAGTTATCACCGACCTTTTCGGCCTGGCTCTTAATAGATTCTACCACTTTGGCAACAGCCTTGTCTATACCGCGTTTGATATCCATCGGGCTTGCACCGGCAGTTACGTTCTTCAAGCCTTCGGCTACGATAGCCTGAGCCAGTACGGTAGCAGTTGTTGTACCATCACCTGCATCGTCACCAGTCTTGGAAGCGACTTCCTTAACGAGCTGTGCACCGGTATTTTGGTAAGCGTCAGCCAATTCAACTTCTTTAGCAACTGTCACACCATCTTTTGTGATGTGGGGAGCACCGAATTTCTTTTCGATAATCACGTTACGTCCTTTCGGGCCAAGAGTTACTTTTACTGCATTTGCCAGTGTATCGATACCTTTCTTCAATTGGTCGCGGGCATCGATATTGAATAATATTTCTTTTGCCATATATTTGAGTTTTTAAATTTTTGAGTTAATGAGTTTTATGTTAGTGAGTTTTTAAGTTATTAAGTTTTTGAGTTATTGAGTTGATATTTTTTAGACCAACAAGTCACCTAATCACCAAACCAAGCAACTTAAAAACTAAAGGACTTAAAAACTTAACTACTTATCCCAATACAGCGAGTACATCACTTTGACGCATAATAAGGTATTTGGTTCCTTCAACTTCCAGTTCTGTTCCGGCATACTTACCGTACAATACCGTGTCACCAACCTTCAACACCATTTCTTCGTCTTTTGTTCCGTTGCCTACTGCAATAACTTCACCCTTCAAAGGTTTTTCTTTTGCCGTATCAGGAATAATGATACCGCCAATTGTCTTTTCTTCTGCAGGTGCAGGGAGTATCAGCACTCTGTCTGCCAATGGTTTAATGTTCATAGTTCTTTATTTTTATATGTTATACATTATATAGTTATAGTAATTTTGCTTTAAACAAGCGATAAAGGACTTACGAAAACCATGCCAAAAGGAAAAGCTGTTTGTTTGACAGGAATAGACTGACAAAATGGCAATAAATAAAATAAATAGAATATAAATCGGAAGGATAGAAAAAACTCAGCAAGGCTTTTTTTTAAGTCAACTACAGGTAATCCGCCAACCAGTAACGCCCTTTTTTCTGTGTTGTTTTTCTATACTGAATCACCTGCCGGGGACAAGCATGCACACAAGCCATGCAATGAATGCATTGATTTCCCCACACCGGATGTCCGTCCACCAACCGGATATTCTCTACGGGGCAGACTTTACCGCATATTCCGCAAGATATGCATCCCTCATCAACATGAAATCCTTTGTAACTGATTGTAAAACGGACAAATAATGGATTTATGATATACGTTTTCAACCATGCACCCCCCCCCTCGTGCACTTTCCACACATTTTTCTGTTCGAGTACATCCGATGCTATAGAAGAAATCATCTGGCGTGCATTCTCTATCTTTTTATGGCAGAGTTCTTCATCATCGAGATTGAACATCGGAATATACGTATTGGGCATGGCAATAGACCAAGCTGCATCCAAAGGAAAATGTTTTGCCAAACGATTCATCCCCTTCCCCACATCATCGCCACACGTACACACTGCATAACGATACCGGCAATGAGGAAGCTGAAGTTTTGATAAGAAATCAATAATGACACGCGGCGCATACCACGCATGCACCGGAAAGACAACACCTACTTTTTCTGCATTTGTCAATTCTTCGGGTACCGCTTTCTGTTTCAAACAGTCGGCAATACTGATTATCGTATCGTTTGTAGCATCTGCAAGTTGCCAGGCAATCCAACGGGAATTACCAGTTCCGGTAAAATAGAGTATCATGCATTAATCTATGTAAGTAAAATATAGCAGTTGCTTCTAATCCAGCAACTCCTCAATGGAATAACTCTCCCAGAACGTTTTTGTAGAATGTACCAGCGAACTACCCATGTAAAGTAGAAACAGCAACGCTATGACAATCATCAAAAAACTGACGAGGGCATTGTGCTTTTCTTGTTTGTATTCAATGGAAACCATAAGAACCTCCTTTTTTATTGTCACTGCAAAAATAGGAGCAAGACATTACATTTATCCTACATAAAGATGACAAAATATAGTGTTCGTCCTATTTCGTGCCATAAATATACAAAAAAAGGAGCTATTTTGTGCTCCTTTTTAAATGTATTTCAGTTTTTATTAATTCAGTTCGCTAATCAACTCCTCAGGAGAGACAAGTTTCTGCTCTCCGGTTTCCATATTTTTCAACGTAACCTTTCCTTCACTCATCTCATTTTCACCTACCAAGGCTACAAACGGAATGGCTTTAGAGTTGGCGTATCCCATCTGTTTCTTCATCTTACTGGAATCAGGGAAGATTTCAGCACGGATACCCGCTGCACGTACCTGCGCAAGCACCTTCATGGAAAAAGCTGCTTCTTTGTCACCAAAATTGATAAACAAAAGTTGCGTACCGTTTACAGCTTCCTTAGGATACAGGTCTAGCTGGTTCAGCACATCGAAGATGCGGTCGGCGCCGAAGGAAATACCTACACCGCTGACACCGGCCATACCGAATACGCCGGTCAGGTTGTCGTAGCGACCTCCACCGGTGATACTGCCGATTTGTACATCGAGCGCCTTCACTTCAAAGATGGCACCGGTATAGTAGTTCAAACCACGGGCAAGGGTCAAATCAAGTTCTATTTCATTCTTCAGACCAAGGTTTTTCAAAGTAGAAAGGATAAATTCACTCTCTTCCACTCCCTTCAAACCTATTTCACTGGCGGCAAGCACCTGCTTCAAGGTGGCAAGCTTCTCTTCGTTGCTACCGTTCAACAGAATGATAGGCTGCAACTTGGCAATAGCCTCATCGCTGATACCTTTCTCCCTCAATTCGGCATTGACGTTATCCAAACCTATTTTATCCAGCTTGTCAATAGCCACGGTGATATCAACTATCTTATCTGCTTCACCGATAATCTCGGCAATGCCACTCAATATCTTACGATTATTAATCTTGATACAGACACGGATGCCGAAACGGCTAAACACAGTATCTACAATCTGCATCAACTCTACTTCGTTCAGCAAAGAGTCGCTACCCACAACATCGGCATCACATTGATAAAACTCACGATAACGTCCCTTCTGCGGGCGATCGGCACGCCAAACGGGCTGTATCTGATAGCGTTTGAAAGGAAAGGTGATTTCATCACGATGCATCACCACATAGCGGGCAAAAGGTACGGTCAGGTCATAGCGCAAACCTTTCTCGCAAAACTTACCGGCAAGTTTGGCGGCATTGCGGCTCAACAATTCTTCATCAGTAAGACCGGAGAAATAGTCACCGGAATTCTGTATTTTAAACAGTAACTTATCACCTTCATCGCCATATTTTCCCATCAGAGTGGTGAGCATTTCCATGGCAGGGGTCTCTATCTGCTGGAAACCATAAAGATGATATACATCACGAATTGTATTAAATATATAGTTACGTTTCGCCATTTCAACAGGCGAAAAATCGCGGGTTCCTTTCGGAATACTAGGTTTTGCTGCCATATTCGGTTCAATTACTTTTAAAATCGGACGACAAAGTTACAGTATTTTCTTGATTAAGAAAAGAGAATGTTTACCTTTGTACAATCGCCATTGCATAAAAGCAACTAAAAATCAACTTTAAACGATACATTTATGAAAAAGAAATTAGTTTTACTCTGCGTACTGATACTATGCGGCATCAGTACGGGATGGGCACAATTTGTCAGCAACAGTGAGTTTGAGAAAAAAGAAGATGCCCTAAGCAAGCAAATGAGTAAAAACTTCGATGAGAAAGATTACAAAAAGGGCGAACAAAGTTGTAAACAACTGATAGAATTATTCAACGCGCAACCCGAAGAAACACAGAAGTCTTATGATTGGCTGATATCCGGCTACTATTATAATCTGGCTTGTTGCCAGTCTATACTGAATAAAAAAAGTGCGGCCATCAAAAGTCTGGAACAAGCATACGAAAACGGTTATCAGGACTATCGGCATACACTGATAGATTCGGATCTGGACAATATCCGTAATGACAAACGTTTCAAGGCAGTGCTTGCCAAGTTGAAAGAAGTGGGTGATTACCTCTACATTTTGCAACAGGCGCCGGGTTATGAACGTAATTTATGTACCGATACCTTGCCCAAATTCACTTACGCCAATCCGAATGACAGCAATCTGGTACGTGTCCGCCAGTATTTCAAACTGGACAGTGTAGCCGGCGCGGGTGACGAAATCTCGAAAATAAAAAACATACTGACATTTATTCATAATAAAATCCGCCACGACGGACAACACGGAAATCCTCCAAACGTGAATGCCATTGAAATGGCAGAAGCCTGTAAAGACGGGTCACGAGGATTGAATTGCCGGGGGCTGGCAACCGTATTGAACGAATGTTATCTGGCGATGGGCTTCAAATCACGTTTCGTAACTTGCATGCCGAAGGTGTATATCAGAGACTGCCATGTCATCAATGCGGTATACTCCAACACTTTAGATAAATGGCTTTGGATAGACCCCACCAACAATGCTTGGGTTATGGATGAAAACGGAACATTGCTCAGTATTCAGGAAGTCCGCGAACGGCTACGCAACGGACGTCCACTAGTCCTGAACGAAGAAGCCAACTGGAATAACAAAAGTAAACAGACCAAAGAAGAGTATTTAGAAGGCTACATGGCGAAGAACTTGTATTGCATTGAATGTACAGACAGAAGTGAGTTCAACACCGAAACCGACTATAAGGACAGAAAGTCTTATCCTAAGTATCCATTCCTCTGCCCGGCAGGCTTTGTTCCCGATTATCCCGGAAATATGATAAAACCTGACCAAATAGTATATGATGATAAATGGTTCTGGCAATCGCCATATCAGGAATAGAAAAAGTACGCGAGTACTTTCATAATGTTATAATATTAGGCGCGGATTACGCGGAATAACGCGGATTTAACAAACTAAATCCGTGAAATTCGCGTAATCCGCGCCTAAAAGGAAGTATTAAAAGGGTTTTGATACAACCTCCTGTTTTCTTCTTCTCCTTATATAAACAAAACTTAGTCTCTGCGTCCCAGAAAAATCATGATGTAATAAATCAGGGTCGCCAAAGAACCCAAAGCAGCTACTACATACGTATAAGCTGCGGAACGAAGCGCGTCTTCAGCTTGAGCATGGTTGTAGGAATTGGTGATGCCCGAATTGTTCAACCATACCAACGCACGCTTACTTGCATTGATTTCTACCGGCAAGGTGATGAAACTGAACAAGGTAGTCATTGCAAACAAGACAATACCTGCGAGCAACAACTGCGGGAAAGCATCCAACATCAAGATACCGGCCAATAAAATCCACGTCATAATGTTAGAGGCAAAAGACACCACCGGCACCAACTTGCTACGCATTGTGAGCGGAGCGTATGCACGTGCATGTTGGACAGCGTGTCCACATTCGTGGGCAGCTACGGCAGCGGCCATGATACTATTACTTTCGTATACACCTTCACTTAAATTCACCGTCTTATTGGCAGGGTTATAATGGTCTGTAAGGCGTCCCGGGGTATGCGTTACGGTAACGTCATAGATTCCATTGTCATGCAGCATCTTCAAAGCCACATCACGTCCGGTCATTCCGTTACCTGTAGGGATTTTAGAGTATTTCTTAAATTTGTTTTGAAGATTCATCTGTACCAGCCAACTGATAACGGCAATGCCGATAAAGATAATCCATTGTATTCCTATCATTCCTGTTGTCATAATCTTCTTCTTTTAAATAAGTAAATAAATTGTGTCGTTTGTAGTAGTATAACAAATTGTTTGCCAAAAATAAAAGGAAACTGTGAGCATTTCCACAGTTTCCCTCATCTTTTAGGAAGAATTAAAAAATTTATGAGTAGTTTATTTATTCTCCGGTATAACGTTCAATAGTCTGCTCACGGTCGGGACCTACTGACACAATCTTGACAGGAACGCCAAGCTGTTCTTCCAGGAAAGACAGATAGGCATTGAATTCTTCAGGGAACTCGTCCTCACTCTGCATCTTTGTCATATCGGTCTGCCAACCCGGCAATTCTACGTAAACCGGTTCAACGCCTTCAACTATGTCGTAGGGGAAGTAATCAATTTCTTCGCCATTTACTTTATAAGCTACACAAGCCTTGATAGTTTCAAAAGAATCGAGCACATCGCTCTTCATCATTATCAATTTGGTAACGCCGTCTACCATAATGGCATACTTCAATGCAACCAAGTCAATCCATCCACAACGACGCTTACGTCCGGTTACAGAGCCGAATTCATGTCCCAACGTACAAATCTGATCGCCTGTCTTGTCAAACAACTCGGTAGGGAACGGACCCGCACCTACACGCGTACAGTATGCTTTGAAAATACCATATACTTCACCAATCTTGTTAGGAGCTACGCCCAAACCGGTACAAGCACCTGCACAAATGGTATTGGAAGAAGTTACGAACGGATAAGAGCCGAAATCGATATCAAGCATTGTGCCTTGAGCACCCTCGCACAATACAGATTTGCCGGAAGCCAGCAAACCGTTTATTTCGTGTTCGCTATCCACCAACTGGAACTGCTTCAGGTATTCAATCCCTTCAAACCATGCTTTTTCAAGTTCCGTCAAATCATATTCGTAGTTCAGACTCTTCAAAATCTGTTCGTGACGTGCCTTGGTAGCAGCATATTTCTTATCGAAGTCATGCAAAATATCCCCCACACGTACACCGTTACGACTTACCTTGTCAGTATAAGTCGGGCCGATACCCTTACCGGTAGTTCCTACTTTAGCATCCCCCTTTGCTGCTTCGTAAGCGGCATCCAGAATGCGGTGAGTAGGTAATATAAGATGTGCTTTCTTGGAAATATGCAAACGTTCCTTCAAACTGTGGCCTGATGCTTCGAGCGCTTCAGCTTCCGCCTTGAAGAGAGCCGGATCGAGTACCACACCGTTACCGATGATATTTACCTTGTCACCTTGGAAAATTCCCGAAGGAATAGAACGAAGTACGTACTTCTGGCCTTCAAATTCCAGTGTATGACCAGCATTGGGTCCTCCCTGAAAACGAGCCACAACATCGTATCTTGGAGTTAATACGTCAACGACTTTACCTTTACCTTCGTCGCCCCATTGTAATCCTAATAGAATGTCTACTTTCATTTTTCTTTCTTATGGTTATTATTCTTCATTTTCCTCTTATTGGCTCGGTCGCATTTGCTGCACAGTCCGTACATGTACAATGAATAATGTGTCAGGTTGAAACGACTTAGCTTGGTATTTCCAATGGCACGCTGCAACTCCTCGTTCTGAAACTCGGTAACTTTACCACACTGCGTGCAAATCTGGTGGTGATGTGTGTCACGATTATAACTTTTTTCGTATTGAGAGGAGTTCCCAAACTGGTGCTTGATGACCAGACGGGCATTGATAAGAAGTATTATAGTATTGTAAAGTGTAGCACGGCTCACACGGAAGTTTTCTTGATCCGCCATCAACGAATAGAGCGTGTCAATATCGAAATGACCGTCTATGGAATAAATAGTGTCAAGTATGGCATAGCGTTCGGGAGTCTTGCGATGCCCGTTCGCATTAAGATATTCAGTGAATATCTGCCTAACTGTATCTTTCACATTCTGACTTTCCATTTAGCGGCGCAGTTTTTTACAGCCAACAAAGTTAAGCCTTTTTTGCGGAAAGCAAGCAAAAAAAGAGGAAATAAATGTGGTAATGTGATACTACCACATTTTCACAAAGCGACTTCCTCCCTCACCGCATCATAAAGCAGCCGTTCGGCTTCTGAAGAGGAATCTTTCATTTCCTCTACTCTCCGGCAAACCAGGAAAGCATTTTCTTCACTGTGCTGCATGAAGCGGCGAATAGCAACCATAACTGCATTGCGCACATGATAGGAACCGGACAGGAAAGCGGTAACCGCCTGGTCGAGGAACTCATTCTCAACACGTTGGTTCATATCACCTTTCTTCATCAACAGACGGGCGATAGTGAGAAATCCACAGATTTGCACATATTCTCTTTCGTCTGCAATCCATTGAAGGGACTTGGCGGGAGCGTATGGCAAGTTCTGAAAAAGGTTCATGCAGGTTAGTTCGGCAATCTCGACATTACGAATATCTTCTACCCATATATCAGCTATCTCCGGGAAGAAACTGTCTATCGGTTGAAGAAGTCCTGCCATAATTTTACATTCGCGGATATCTTCTTTCCAAAGAGCTTGCGCCAAGGCATGGTCTTTTTCATAGCCTGCGGCAATACTCTTGATACGAGGAAGTTCCACGCCGAAATTCAACTTGTATACCAAGCCTTTTTCACGCATACTTTGAGAAACAACTCCATTCATGGAGAGACGGAGCTGGGTCTTTATTTCTTTTAGTTGTTCTTTTAGTTCCATAAATGGGAATTTAGGGAAATGAAGAACTAAGAATGAAGAATGAAGAATTACCTTGCGGCGTGTTTGCATTGCGCAGCCAAATTCTTCATTCTTCATTCTTAATTCTTCATTAAATTATCATTTGTTTATCGACGGCAACACAGAATAGTCCTTACTGTAACGTAACATCTGTTCAGGATAGCCTTCTTCATAAGTTACTTTGACATCGACAATCTCGTCTTTATCATTCTTCACCGCTTCATACTTAGGATTAATAAACCCTTTGTAAGGAGCCAGGTTCAGCTTCTTGTAACGCTCCAAAATTTCCGCATGCAACACGGGGTCGACTTTCACAGCGTATGTTTCCACTAAATCACGGGCAGCCGCAAAATCTCCGGTAGACTTGATGCGCTGTATCTCGGCAAGTAATTCACCGAACAAACCACGAAGCTTCTCGTAATCATTCACTACAACATACGTCTTTCCGTCCTTTTTCACCAACTCAACCACCTTATCGGCAGCACCTTTTTCAAATACCCAGCGGGCAATGAGTTGGCGGTTGCGCATGTGAGCTTCCTCCACAGTGTTCCCCGGTTCAATGCGGACAAGCTGCGTCATCAAACCGTTCATCAGGTACGTATAGTATTCAGCCTTATAAGCATCTGCATTCGGAACAAGTCCCAGTTCCACCAGTTTCGGATCGGCTACATAGTAAAGCCCGAACAAATCGGCGCGCGCCTCTTCAATAGTAGAACCATAAGCCTTCAAAGCATCAGGGTCAACACCCGGAAGCAACCTACCCGAACCGTGCCCCAAGCATTCGTGCAAGTCTGTATGCAATTCACCGGTAAGGTCGGCATACTTATCAATCAACTGCAACTCGGCATCGCTATATACAAATTCTTCGTTGAAACCATTCCCGTGGGCAGCTTTATTGTAGGCATCCGTAATATTCCCGATAGTCACCGACTTGGAACCGTGCTGGCTACGTATCCAGTTCGCATTAGGCAAGTTGATGCCGATGGCTGTAGACGGATATAAATCTCCCGCCAAAATAGCAGCTGTAATCACTTTGGCAGAAACGCCTTTCACCTTTTCTTTCTTGAATTGTTTTTCAACAGGTGAATTATCTTCAAACCACTGCGCATTGCCGCTGATTAACTCCGTACGGTGGGTAGCATCCAAATCCTTAAAGTTTACCAAACTCTCCCAACTGGCTTTCATACCAAGAGGGTCACCATAGCTCTCCGTAAACCCGTTAACAAAATCCACGCGGGAGTTCAAATCTTTCACCCAAAGGATGGCATATTCATCAAACGCTTTCAAATCGCCTGTTTCATAGAATTCTACCAACTTGGCTATAACATCTTTCTGTTCAGGAGTCTCGGCAACGCCTTCCGCCTTCTTCAACCAATATACAATCTTCTCGATAGCCGGACCGTAAAGACCACCTACTTTCCACACCTTCTCTTGAATCTTACCGTCTTCTTTCACCAAACGGCTGTTCATTCCATAAGAAATTGGTGTCTCGTCTTTCGGGTCTTTCATCGCATTATAGAAATCTTCCGCCTCTTTCTGAGTAACACCGTCATAATAGTTTCCGGCAGAAGTCAAAACCAAATCTTCACCGGCTGCCTGGTTCACACGTTTCGGCATCACTTGGGGGTCGAAGATTACGGGGAAGGTTTCATCGCAAAGCTGCTCCACCGTCTGCCCCTCGGCAAGCGGCAATGTAGAAGCATCTACACCCAGCAAAGCCTGCTTGAAGAATTCGGGAGAAAACCCCGGTACAAACTTCTCACTACCATAATGGTGATGAATGCCATTGGAAAACCATACCCGTTTCAGGTACACTTCCATCGCCTTAAAATCCGGTGTACCCTTGTCACCTTTATATCCGGAATAAACGGCTTCAAGCATCCGGCGAATTCTCAAATTATATTTTCCGTTCTGGTCGAACAGTATATCACGTCCCTGCAAGGCAGCTTCCGTAAGGTAATAAACCAATTCTTTCTGCTTGAGGGATAAGTCCTCAAAGCCCGGTACGCGATAACGTAAAATCTGTAAGTCTGCAAATTGTTCCACTGTATAATCAAATTTATCTGCCTCGGCAGAAGTTTTCGGTGCTCCACCACAAGCTGTCAGCAAAGACAAGGCGGCCACCATAGAAATTAGTTGTTGTTTCATGTGTCGGGAAGAGTGTAGTTTGTATTAAAATGATAAAAGGAAGTACCCCGGAACATATATTCCGAAATATTTCCTTTCATAACGTTTAGCTTTGCAGCATTATTTCTTCACAGCATGTCTTTTACGATATCCGTTAGGAGTTTCTCCTACATATTTGTAAAATGCAGCATAAAAAGATTGACGGTTGGCAAAACCAACCATCGTGCTGATTTCTTCCACATTCTTGTCAGCATATCTCTTATCTGTCAATAAATGCAAAGCGTCTTTCACTCTGTACTCATTCAACAGGCAAGAATAATTCATACCAAAACGAGAGTTTACAACAGCCGACAAATAACGGGTATTGGTCTGCAACTCTTTGGCTAAATCCTTAGCTGAATAATTGGGATCTCTGTACTTCTTCTGCATAACAACAATTCTCATGATGTTGTCATACAATTCGTCTGCCAATTCCGGACGAATCAATGAACGGTAGGCAGCTTTTTTTTCTTTCTTCTCGCGCAGGTTATATGGACGCTTCTTCGGAGCTTCTTCCTGTGCTTTGTTTTCTAAATCACTCATCGAATTAACTGGTTAGGGTTTTTGTTCAAAAATGGAAATCCAAAGGATTTTCCTTTAGACTTTACAAAAGTCTGACATTTTTTTTTAATACGCAACTTTTCCTATACATATTTTCTATATATAAACAACGAAAAAGGTTGAAAGGAAGTAGGCCACACCCATTAATAAGATTATTTAACTTATTATGCAAAAATTATTGTATTAAATCAACATACGTCACATCTTGTATCATATACAATAATTAATGTACCTTTGCCGGAAGAAATACATAACTATCAATTATGCTGCAAACTCTCAAAACATATTTCGGCTACGACAGTTTCCGTCCGCTCCAGGAAGATATCATCCGCCATCTTTTAAGCCGGAAAGACACGCTTGTACTAATGCCTACCGGCGGCGGAAAATCTATCTGTTACCAACTGCCTGCTATGCTGTGTGAGGGTACTGCAATTGTGGTTTCTCCGCTGATTTCCTTAATGAAAGACCAGGTTGAAGCGCTCTGTGCCAACGGTATTGCTGCAGGTGCACTGAATAGCACCAACGACGAAACGGAGAACGCCGCCATACGCCGTGCATGCATGGAAGGCAAACTGAAATTATTATATATTTCTCCCGAAAAACTGATAGCCGAAGCGAACTATTTGTTACGGGATATGAACATATCATTGTTCGCAGTTGACGAAGCGCACTGCATTTCGCAATGGGGGCACGACTTCCGTCCGGAATATGCCCAACTCGGAATTCTGCACGAGCAGTTTCCGCACATCCCGATTATCGCATTGACAGCAACGGCAGATAAAATAACCCGCGAAGATATAATTAAACAACTTCACCTAAATGAGCCCCGCATATTCATATCTTCTTTCGACCGACCAAATCTCAGCCTTACCGTGAAACGAGGGTATCAGCAGAAGGAGAAAACTAAGATAATTCTTGACTTTATTTCCCGCCATCCCGGTACAAACGGCATAATTTACTGCATGAGCCGCAGCAAAACGGAGACAGTCGCACAAATGTTGCAAAAGCAAGGCATCCGCACCGCCGTCTACCATGCTGGTCTGTCACCTGCTAAGCGGGATGAAGCACAAAATGATTTCATTAACGACCGCGTGCAAGTGGTATGCGCCACCATCGCTTTCGGCATGGGAATAGATAAAAGTAATGTTCGCTGGGTTATTCATTATAATTTACCCAAAAGCATTGAAAGCTTCTATCAGGAGATAGGACGTGCAGGACGTGACGGACTGCCCAGCGACACCCTCCTGTTCTACTCGCTGGCAGACCTGATTTTACTGACTAAGTTTGCCACCGAAAGCGGTCAGAAAGGTATCAATCTGGAGAAACTGCAACGTATGCAGCAATATGCCGAATCGGATATCTGCCGCCGCCGGATTCTATTGAGTTATTTCGGAGAGACCGTTGACCACGATTGCGGCAACTGTGACGTCTGCAAAAATCCTCCTGAACGTTTCGACGGAACTATCATCGTACAGAAGGCTCTAAGTGCCATTGTACGTACCGAGCAGCAAATCAGTACCGGCGTTTTGGTAGATATTCTCAGAGGGAATATGACCCCTGATGTCACAGGAAAAGGTTATCACAATCTGAAAACCTTTGCTGCCGGTCGCGAAATTCCGGCACGTGACTGGCACGACTATCTGTTACAAATGCTGCAATTGGGATATTTTGAAGTAGCTTATAACGAAAAC
>ULTJ01059117.1_pt1 | contig 13733 bp, 10 predicted proteins | sample 1957491 | NCBI WGS metagenome assembly ULTJ01 (sample SAMEA4835731, study PRJEB28245) | human gut metagenome | biome: gut microbiome; material: fecal sample | place: Denmark | collected 2008 | reverse complement strand
GGCCGTGTGTGCTCTGGCCTACACCACCGAAGCCGTGGCGCTTAACCACACCCTGGAAGCCTTTACCTTTCGAGGTTCCGACGATGTCGACGAAGTCGTTCTCGGTGAAGAGGTTTACGTCGATTACATCGCCGAGCTTGAACTCGCCTTCGAAACCTTTGAACTCGGCCAAGTGGCGCTTGGGGGTGGTGTTGGCTTTCTTGAAGTGACCGGCCATGGGCTGAGTGCAGTGCTTTTCTTTCTGCTCCTCAAAACCAAGCTGCAGGGCGTTGTAGCCGTCGGTCTCAACAGTCTTGACCTGAGTAACCACACAAGGACCTACTTCGATAACAGTGCACGGCACGTTGCGGCCGTCGGCACTGAAAACGGATGTCATTCCGATTTTCTTTCCTAATAATCCTGGCATTTCTGTAGTTAGTTTGAATATTGATTTATGCGGGTCGGGCAGAGGCCCCAGGGGCATGCCCGGCTGTTTTCTTTGTAATGTTGGACTGAAATCTTTCGGGAGTTATCAGACCTTGATTTCAACTTCCACACCCGAGGGGAGTTCGAGCTTCATCAGAGCGTCGATGGTCTTGGCGGTCGAGTTGTAGATGTCGATCAGACGCTTGTAGCTCGAGAGCTGGAACTGCTCGCGCGATTTCTTGTTGACGAAGGTCGAGCGGTTAACGGTGAAGATGCGCTTGTGGGTGGGCAGGGGAATGGGTCCGCTGATCACGGCGCCGGTGGATTTCACGGTCTTCACAATCTTTTCGGCCGACTTGTCGACGAGATTGTGGTCGTAGGATTTCAGTTTGATTCTGATTTTCTGGCTCATTGTGAGTTGAGAAAAATTAAATTGATTTGAGTTTGAACGTTGCCGCGCGGTCAAGAATCATAAGCTGCCCGGCGGCAGAGGGTTTAATATGCGTTCCAACCCCATGGGCCCCGGAGCGTCATGCCCCGGGGCGAGGAGTGGTTGCTTTGTTATTTCACGAGGTCTACGCGGCCCTGGCAGTCGGTGAGCACCTTCTTGGCAATCGACGAGGAAACCTCGGCGTAGTGGGAGAAGGTCATCGTGGAGGTAGCGCGGCCGGAAGTGATGGTACGGAGGGCGGTTACATAGCCGAACATCTCGGCAAGAGGAGCCTGAGCCTTTACGACGCGGGCACCGCTGCGCGATGTCTCCATGCCTTCCACCTGACCGCGACGCTTGTTGAGGTCGGAGATCACGTCGCCCATGCTTTCCTCGGGGGTTACAACCTCGATTTTCATGATGGGCTCCATGAGCACGGGACCGGCCTTTTCCGAAGCCTTCTTGAAGGCCTGGATGGCGCAGAGCTCGAAGGAGAGCTGGTCGGAGTCGACCGGGTGGAACGAGCCGTCGATTACGGTAACCTTGAGCTTCTCGACGGGGTAGCCGGCGAGCACGCCGTTCTTCATGGCGTTGGTGAAGCCCTTCTGGATAGCGGGGATGAATTCCTTGGGAATGTTGCCGCCCTTTACCTCGTCGACAAACTGGAGCGAGCCTTCGAAACCTTCGTCGACGGGCTCTACGCGAACGATGATGTCGGCGAACTTACCGCGGCCACCGGTCTGCTTCTTGAATACTTCGCGAAGCTCGACGGGCTGGGTGATGGCTTCCTTGTAGGTAACCTGGGGCTGACCCTGGTTGCATTCTACCTTGAACTCGCGCTTGAGGCGGTCGATGATGATGTCGAGGTGAAGTTCGCCCATGCCGGAGATAACGGTCTGGCCGGTTTCCTCGTTGGTCTCCACGCGGAAAGTGGGGTCTTCCTCGGCGAGCTTCTGCAGACCTACGCCAAGCTTGTCGAGGTCCTTCTGGGTCTTGGGTTCAACGGCGATACCGATCACGGGATCGGGGAATTCCATAGCTTCGAGCACGATGGGATGGTTCTCGTCGCAGAGGGTGTCGCCGGTGCGGATATCCTTGAAGCCTACGCCTGCGCCGATATCGCCGCAGCCGATTTTCTCCATGGGGTTCTGCTTGTTGGAGTGCATCTGGAACAGACGGCTGACGCGCTCCTTCTTGTCGCTGCGTGCGTTGAGCACATAGCTGCCGGCAACCACGTCGCCGGAATAAACGCGGAAGAAGGTGAGACGGCCTACATAGGGGTCGGTAGCGATCTTGAAGGCCAGAGCACACATCGGGGCTTCCGACGACGGCTCGCGGGTCTCGATTTTGTCGGGGTCGTCGATGGCGTGACCTTCAACGGCGCCGGCGTCGAGGGGCGAGGGGAGATATGCGCAGACGTTGTCGAGCAGGCACTGCACGCCCTTGTTCTTGAACGAGGAGCCGCAGGTCATGGGCACGATGTCCATCTTGAGGGTGGCGGCGCGCAGGGCGCGACGGATTTCCTCTTCGGTGATGGTGGAGGGGTCGTCGAAATATTTCTCCATGAGGGAGTCGTCGTACTCGGCGATTTTCTCAAGCATCTTGTCGCGCCACTCCTCGCACTCTGCAAGCATGCTGGCGGGGATTTCCTCTACGGAATATTCGGCACCCATGGTCTCGTCGTGCCAGAAGATAGCCTTCATGGTGATGAGGTCGACCAGACCCTTGAAGGTCTCCTCGGCGCCGATGGGCACCTGGATGGGGCAGGGATTTGCGCCCAGAACGTCCTTCACCTGGCGGCATACTTCGAAGAAGTTTGCGCCGGAACGGTCCATCTTATTGACGTAGCCGATACGGGGCACGTTGTATTTGTCGGCCTGACGCCACACGGTCTCAGACTGGGGCTCTACGCCGCCTACGGCACAGAACGTAGCCACGGCGCCGTCGAGCACGCGGAGCGAACGCTCCACCTCAACGGTGAAGTCAACGTGTCCCGGAGTGTCAATCAGGTTGATTTTGAATTTGTCGCCCGCATATTTCCAGAAAGTGGTGGTAGCGGCGGAGGTGATTGTGATACCACGCTCCTGCTCCTGCTCCATCCAGTCCATCGTGGCGGCGCCGTCGTGAACCTCACCGATTTTGTGGGTAAGACCGGTGTAGAACAGGATACGCTCCGATGTGGTGGTTTTACCGGCGTCGATGTGAGCCATGATGCCGATATTGCGGGTGTATTTTAAATGTTCGTCGATTTTAGCCATTTTGCTATAGGGAATTTGGAATCTGATTTACAATGAAATGTTGGGGATTGAGATGCCGGATCAGGCGGCAGGTCGGATCAGAAGCGGAAGTGGGCGAAAGCGCGGTTTGCTTCGGCCATCTTGTGCATATCCTCCTTGCGCTTGAAGGCGCCGCCCTGCTCGTTGAAGGCATCCATGATTTCAGCGGCGAGTTTGTCGCTCATGGTCTTGCCGCCACGTTTGCGGGCATAGTTGATAAGGTTTTTCATTGATATTGATTCCTTGCGGTCGGGACGGATTTCGGTGGGCACCTGGAAGGTGGCACCGCCGACACGGCGGGATTTCACCTCAACCTGGGGAGTTACGTTCTCAAGAGCTTTCTTCCAGATTTCGAGGGCGGTCTTCTCCTCGTTGGCCATCTTGGCCTTCACGGTTTCGAGAGCGGAGTAGAAGATGGTGTAGGAGGTGTTCTTCTTACCGTCGTACATGAGGTGGTTGACGAACTTCGTCACTTTCACATCGTGGAACACGGGATCGGGAAGAATCACGCGTTTCTTAGGCTTTGCTTTTCTCATTTTTTGTTTTAGCGAAAAGAGTGTTTTTGCTTTTTCGTCGTGGCTGGTGTCTTCTTCGGCCGCGAAAAGGACTTGTGGGGCGACCTACTCAACCGTTGTCAGCTGCGGGAAATCAAAAACGGGTAATTGTTTGGGATGATGATTTCTCGTGGTGCTATTTAGTAAACTTCACCGGAGGGGATTCAAGCGGAAGCCCTTCGATTACTTCTTAGCCGCACCAGCTTTAGGACGTTTGGCCCCGTATTTGGAGCGACGCTGTGTGCGGTCTTTCACGCCGGAGGTATCGAGCGTGCCGCGCACGATGTGGTAGCGCACACCGGGAAGGTCTTTCACACGGCCGCCGCGCACGAGCACGATCGAGTGCTCCTGAAGGTTGTGACCCTCGCCGGGGATGTAGGAGTTGACTTCCTTACCGTTGGTGAGGCGTACACGGGCTACCTTACGCATAGCCGAGTTAGGTTTCTTAGGTGTGGTAGTGTAAACACGCACGCAGACACCACGACGCTGGGGGCAGCTGTCGAGGGCGGGCGATTTGCTCTTGTCCACAAGGGTTTCGCGTCCTTTTCTTACTAATTGCTGAATAGTAGGCATCTTAGTTTGTTAAATGAGTTTTGATGTTTGTTTTCTTATGCTTTGCTTTTTAACTGCGTATTCCATGGCTTTCCGCGCACGAATATCGCGCTCCATCGCGTTGAATCCCAACGGATTGCAACATGAACGGGCACGCAACACTCCGAAAAGCGATGCAAAATTACGATTTATTCAGCTAATTACCAAATATTTTGAGAAATATTTCCGCCGGTTCGGCGGAGGGGGAGGCGATAGAGCGGATAGGCGACGGAGCGACCGCCGAAACCCTGCTTCTGGCGGTGAAGTCCCTCGTTGAGAATACGGCCGCCGCGCTCGGTGGAGATGCCGAAGTCGAGGTAGCGCACCGGGCCGTAGAGCCCGGCGGCAAGGTCGGCGCGAAGCTCATGAAACAGCAGCGCAAGCGCGCCGTGGGCGCGGCCTTCGTCCGATGCGGCGATATATTGCGCGTGAGCCACGGTCGGGGTGAGATACAATACGGTTCCGGCAACCATGCGCCCATCGGGGCCGTCGACGGCGAAGAGCCGGATATTCTCCGGAAAGCGCGAGGCGAGCAGCTCGATTTCGGCGAGCGAGTGGACAGGCCGCGTATCGTGTCTTCCGGCAAGCACGTCTTCAAGTATCTTCCAGTATTCGGCAAAACGGCGGTTCTCCCCCACTCTCAGCCCGGCCACCTCGGCCCGGCGCAGGTTGCGACGCGAGTTCTCGTCGAAACGCGGAGCGTCGCGAAGGTCGACGGCCGACGAGACACCACACGCCTCCATCGTGGCACCAAGCCGGAATAGCGCGTAAAGATCGTCGTCGGCAGGCACCGAAGGATATATCCACGGCAGAGGTTTATAGAGCATCTCTTCCACCCCGTTGTTGCGATAATATTCTATGGCTAAAGCCCATACCTCAAGCATCGAGGAGGCGTCGAAGCCACGCACGGGCGTTATCCATCCGCCATAGGTAAGGCCCTGATGAGACCATAGGATGTTGCCGCTCCGGTTGGCCGGAAGCATGGCGACAATGCGCCCGGAATCGCTGCGCGCGATAATCGACGCGTCGGCGAAGCGGTCGGAATGGTAGTCCATATAGGGACGCGTAAGCAGAAACGTCTGCTGGCGCGAACGCGCCGCAAACTCATCCCACTCGGCGGCCATAGAGGCCTCATAGGGCGTTATCACCATATTATAAACAGGGCTAAGTTTCGTTAATTGCCGTAAAGTTACTACTTTTGCAGAAACAAACCCATACCGACTCCCAAGAAATCATTATTCCCGACATGAACATAGCAATAGTTGGCGCCAGCGGCGCCGTAGGCCAGGAATTACTCCGAGTGCTCGACCAGACCGATTTCCCCATCGACAACCTCACGCTTTTCGGTTCCAGCCGCAGCGCGGGGAAATCCTATACCTTCCGCGGCAAGGAATACACCGTGAAGGAACTCCGCCACAACGACGACTTCCGCGGCATCGACATAGCATTCACCTCGGCCGGAGCATCCACCTCGCGCGAATTCGCCGAGACAATAACGAAACACGGCACGCTGATGATCGACAACTCCAGCGCCTTCCGCATGGATCCCGACGTTCCGCTGGTGGTGCCGGAAGTCAACGGCGACGATGCTTTCAACGCCCCGCGCCGCATAATCGGCAACCCCAACTGCACCACAATCCAGATGGTGGTGGCCCTGAAACCCATCAACGACCTCAGTCCCATCCGCCGGGTGCACGTGGCCACATATCAAGCTGCCAGCGGCGCAGGAGCCGCCGCAATGCAGGAGCTTGAAAACCAGTATGGAGAAATCGCCCGCGGCGAAAAGCCCACCGTGAAGAAATTCGTGGCACAGCTCGCCGGCAACGTCATCCCCCACATCGACGTGTTCACCGACAACGGCTACACCAAGGAAGAGATGAAGATGTTCAACGAGACGCGCAAGATAATGCACTCGCCCGACATGCGTGTGAGCGCCACATGCGTGCGCGTGCCGGTGCTCCGCGCCCACTCCGAGGCCATCTGGGTGGAGACGGAGAGCCCCGTAAGCCTCGCCGACGCTCGCGCCGCCTTCGAGAATGCCGAAGGTGTGGTGCTGATGGACGATCCTGCCAACGGAGTCTACCCCATGCCGCTCGACCTTGCCCACCACGATCCGGTATACGTAGGGCGCCTGCGCAAGGACCTCTCCGACGACTGCGGGCTCTCGTTCTGGACCGTAAGCGACCAGATCCGCAAAGGAGCCGCGCTCAACGCCGTGCAGATTGCCCTCTATATGCTCGCCCACATAAAATAACAGCCGCCAGAAAATCCGGAAACCACCGCGAAGTTCCACCCGATGATATTAGCCGCGTTAGTCACCGACCCCGTCACCATCTTCCTGATAGTGCTGACAATAATACTGTTGGCGCCGGTGATTCTCACGCAGCTGAAGATCCCGCACATAATCGGCATGATTGTGGCCGGTGTGGTGGTCGGGCCCTACGGATTCGACGTGCTCGACCGCGACAGCTCGTTCAATATCTTCGGGCAGGTAGGCCTGCTCTACCTGATGTTTCTTGCGGGGCTGGAAATCGACATGTACCATCTGCGGCGCAACCTGCGGCGCGGAATCTCGTTCGGGCTGCTCACTTTTTTCATTCCCATGGCAATGGGCGTGGCGGCGAGTGTCTATCTGCTCCATCTGGGCTGGCTGACATCGTTTCTGCTTGCCTCGATGTATGCCTCCCATACCCTCATAGCCTATCCCGTAGCCGCACGTTTCGGCCTGACAAAGACTCCGGCTGTACTCATCTCCGTGGTAGGAACGATTGTGGCGGTAATCGGCGCCCTGCTCGTGCTGGCCGCATGCGTCAACATCCACCTCACCGGTGAATTCCAGATTTCCGCCATGCTCTGGCTTATTGCCAAACTGGCCATGTACTGCATGGGAGTGCTCTACGCATTTCCCCGCATCACACGCTGGTTTTTCAAGCGCTTCAGCGAGAAAGTCACGCAATACGTCTATGTGCTCGTAATGGTGTTTTTCTCAGCCTGGGTATCGGGAGCGATCGGGCTTGAGCCTGTGCTCGGAGCTTTCTTCGCCGGACTGGTGCTCAACCGCTACATTCCAGCCACATCGCCGCTGATGAACAGTATCGAATTCGTGGGAAACGCCCTTTTCATCCCCTACTTCCTTATAGGCGTGGGAATGATGATCAATCTGCGCGTTATCGTGGAAGGCAATACGCTGCTCATAGCATCGATCATGCTGGCTGTAGCGCTCGCAAGCAAATGGCTGGCTGCCCTGGCAGCCCAGCGGCTCTACCGCATGGCTCCCGCCGACCGCTCGATGATGTTCGGCCTGACCACCGCCCACACCGCAGTGGCCCTGGCCGTTGTGACCATCGGCTACAATATGATTCTCCCCGACGGCACGCGCATGATGGACGAGACCATTCTCAACGGCACGGTGCTCGTGATTCTCGTAACCTGCGCCATCGCCCCGATATGCACATCGACTGCGGCCTCCAAAATCAAAGTGCGCCAGCTCCAACAGGAAGCCACCGCCGAGGGCATAACCTCCGAGGGCGAGGAAGAAACCCGCGCCCGGGCCTCGGCACCGCGAAAATCCCTTGTATGCCTCTCCAACCCCATAACGGCCCAGGCGCTGACGGATTTCGCTCTGATGATGCGCCGCCACCGCTCTGGCATAAGAGCGGAACGCCTGCTCGCCCTCCACGTGCGCAACGACAACTCGCGCGCATCGAAGGCTGTGGGAGAGAACGCCCTGAAAATCGCCGCCGACACCGCCGCAGGCGCCGACACCGCCATCAGTCTGGTCGAGCGATTCGACCTTAACACCGTCACAGGCATCCTGAACTGCATTCAGGAGCGCGATGTAGACCGCATAATTCTCGGCATGCACCGCAAAGCCACCGTAATCGACACTTTCATGGGCGCTAAAATCGAGCAATTGCTCCGCGCCACAAACTGCGAGACGGTAATCTCGCGTTGCTATATCCCACTCAACACCATAACCCGCATCGCCGTCTTCATGCCCGAAAAGGCCGAGTACGAGACCGGTTTCCGCTCGTGGGTCGAGGCCATGGGCGCTCTGGCCGCCCAGATAGGCTGCCGCATAATATTCTGCTGCCGGAAGGTGCAGGAGCAGGCCGTGCGCGCCGTAATACGCCACGCCTCGCTCGAAATCCGCCATGAGTACCGCACCATGGAGTCTGACGACGATTTCATGCTGCTGGCCAACCGCGTGCTCGACGACGACCTGATGGTCGTGGTGTCGGCGCGCCCCAATTCCCTCTCCTACACAGCCCACATGGCCGAGACACCACTCTTGCTCCAGAAGTATTTCAGCAGCAACAACCTCTGCATCGTCTATCCCGAGCAGTTCGGCGCCGAACCGATGCAGTTCTCATTCACCGACCCGCTCGGATCCGACATCGCCACCACTCCCTCGCCGCTGTGGCTGCGTCTGCGCTCCGCCTTCCATCGCCTCAACCAGATGAAGAAACGCCTAACCCACTACCGCCGCAAATAAACTCTGGCGCGACGGCAGGCGTTATTCAAGCGATACTATTTTTTCCGGACAACATTCCCAAAAACATACCGACAATGGATAACACCTCTATTCGCGTGGCCGACAATTTCGACCTCGCGTCAATCAAATCGCCTGCCGACATAAAAAGGCTGACAGTTGATGAGCTCCAGCTGCTCGCCGACCGTCTCCGCGTTCCTCTTACCGAAAAACTCGGCCGCCACGGCGGACACGTTGGCCCCAACCTCGGTTTCATGGAGGCCACCATCGCACTGCACTACGTGTTCGACGCCCCCACCGACAAACTCGTGTTCGACGTATCACATCAGACCTATCCCCATAAAATGCTCACCGGCCGCATCCAGGCATTTCTCGACCCGACACACTACGACGGCGTAACCGGCTACACTTCGCCCAAGGAGAGCCCCTACGATCTCTTTTCAGTCGGCCACACATCGACCTCCGTGGCTCTGACTGCCGGCCTGGCCAAAGCGCGCGACATGCGGGGCGGAAAGGAGAACGTCGTAGCCATAATCGGCGACGGCTCCCTCAGCGGAGGCGAGGCCTTCGAGGGTCTCGACTACGCCGCCACCCTCGGGTCGAACTTCATCGTGGTGGTCAACGACAACCAGATGAGCATAGCCCCCAACCACGGAGGTATCTATGAGAATCTGCGCCTGCTGCGCGACACCGACGGCACCGCCCAGTGCAATCTGTTCAAAGCCATGGGCTTCCGATATCTCTATGTGCCCTACGGCAACGACGTGGCCAGCCTCGTCAAGGCGTTCGAAGCTGTAAAGGACTCCGACACGCCCGTGGTGGTCCATATCGACACCATGAAAGGCAAAGGCCTCCCCGTAGCCGAGCGCAATAAGGAGAAGTTCCACTATTCGATGCCATTCGACCCCAAGACCGGCGAGCTGCTCAAGCCGGTTCATCCGCGCATGTATGAAGACCTCTTCGCCACCCATATGCTCGACCGCATGGCCAACGATCCGAAGGTCTGCACCATCACCGCCGGCACTCCGGGCGCCATCGCCTTCGGACCCGACCGCCGCGAGGCTGCCGGGAGCCAGTTTATCGACGTGGGCATCGCCGAACAATGTGCCACAGGCCTCGCCTCCGGACTTGCAAAGGGCGGTGCACGCCCGGTGTTCGGCGTGGAGGCCACATTCCTCCAGCGCGCCTACGACCAGCTCGAGCAGGACGTGGCCATCAACTCCACTGCAGCGGTGTTCGTCACCTTCAACGGCAGCGTATGGGGCATACCCGACGAGACACACCTCGGATTCTTCTGCGCCCCGATGACGGCCACAATTCCAGACCTCCCCATCCTCGCGCCCACCAATGCCGACGAATTTACAGCCATGCTCGACTGGGCCATCGACCAGACCAAGACGCCTGTTATGATAATCGCTCCCGCAGTGCCGGTCGCGCCGGCCACAACCGAAGTAGCCAACGACTATACGAACATCGGCTACCAGATTGTAGAGGAGGGCAAGGATGTGGCCGTAATCGCCGCGGGCGACTTCATGCAGCTCGGCCGGGATGCCGTGGAGCTGATGAAGCAGCAGAGCCTTACACCCACCCTCATCAATCCGCGCATAGTTTCCGACATAGACCGCGCCGCCCTCGACAGCCTACGCGACTACCGCGTACTGATTACGCTTGAAGACAACAGCGTGGCCGGAGGCATGGGAGAGAAAATCGCCGCCTATCTCGGCGAAGCCCCCGTAAAGGTGAAAGTGCTGGGCCTCCCGCGCGCCCTCCCCGACCGATACAAGGCCTCAGAGCTCATGGCCGCCAACGGGCTCACCCCGCAGGCAATCGCTAAAGCCGCCGCAGTAGCTCTCGGCAACTGATTTCCGGATTGTGGCCTGATATGTTTACTTGTAGTTTTCAGCGAGTTCGCGTATGGCATGGAATATACGGTTGTCGGCCTCGGAAAGCGAGCGGCCGCGACGAGCCATCATGCGCTTGGCTATGTCGAAGAATTTCTCCATGGGCAGATCGGTGAAGCCAGAAGGTCCGCCCTCGCTGAACGAGGCGATGAAATTGCGCGGGAAACCCGAGCCATGGATGTTGACTCCCACGCCTACAACGGTTGCCGTGTTGAACATCGTATTGATTCCGGCCTTCGAGTGGTCGGCCATAATCAGGCCGCAGAACTGCAGACCGGTGCGCAGGAAGCGGTGGCTGGGATAGTTCCAGAGCTTGATTTCCGTATAGTCGTTCTTAAGGTTCGAGGCAACGCAGCCGGCACCGAGGTTACACCATTCGCCGATTACGGCGTTGCCCAGGAAGCCGTCGTGGGCCTTGTTGGTGAAGCCGAAAATCACAACGTTGTTGAGCTCGCCACCTACCTTACACCATGGGCCGAGCGACGTGCCCGGGTAGATTCGCGTGCCCATATTGACGGTGGAATGCTCGCCCAGCGCGATGGGGCCGCGGAGGCAGCTTCCTTCCATGATTTCCACGTGGCGGCCGACGTAAATAGGGCCGTGGGATGCGTTGAGCACCACACCCTCCACTATGGCGCCGCTCTCGATATATATCCGCTCGGGATCACCGATCACGGTATTGCTCCGCGGAATGCTCTGCCCCTCGCGCCCGGCGGTAAGGACGTCGAAATCGGCTTCGATCTGGCGCCCGTTGAGCAGAAATATGTCGTAAACGTAGTTGATGGCGTCGACTTTCTCCTCATATACGATTCCGGCGGGCATGGAATGAATCACCTCGTCGAGGCGGTTGGCACCGCCCTTGAAACCCACAAGCACGCGCTGGCCGGCCATGGTGTCGGCCATCAGCACCTCGCCCGGCTCAAGCGAATCAAGGCGGCGCGCAAGCTGCTCGGTGGCGATGATATTCGAGGCGATAAAGAGATTTTCCTCAGCAGCCTTCATCGGGTATTTCTCGGAGAGATAGCCCACTGTGGAATATGAGAACTCGCCTGCGAGAAACGATTCCCACTTCTTGCGCAAGGTCGTGATTCCGACCAGAAAGTCGGCTATGGGCCTGGTGTAGCTAAGCGGAAGGAGATTTTCACGCACCGCAGGGAGGTCGAAAAGGATGATGTTGCGCTGTTTCATATGGGGATAGTTTTAGCAGTTGTAAAATTGGCTTTTGAATGTTGAGCAAAAATAGTATTTTTGCAACATAATAACAACCCGCCGGCCGATTGTTTTGGCCGATGTTAAATTTTTTTCACGCCCGGAGGGCAGAATTTCTATAAAACGACATATCTATCTTTAGTTATGACTTTCATTCCTACTGAAATAGAAGGTGTATGGATTGTCGAATCGAAAAAATTCGGCGACGCCAGAGGCTACTTTATGGAAACTTTCAAACAGGCCGAATTCGAGGCCGCCACGGGCATCGCCCCCGGATTCGTGCAGGACAACGAGTCGATGTCGACGCGCGGCGTGCTCCGCGGGCTGCATTTCCAGAAAGGCGAATGGTCGCAGGCCAAGCTGGTGCGCGTGTCGCGCGGCCGTGTGCTCGACGTTGCCGTCGACATCCGCAAGGGGTCGCCCACATTCGGCCGCCACGTGGCCGTGGAACTTTCCGACGAGAATGCCCGTCAGCTCTACATTCCGCGCCACTTCGCCCACGGATTTCTCGTGCTGACCGACGTGGCCCAGTTCCAGTATAAGGTTGACAACGTCTACGCCCCGCAGAGCGAGGCCACCCTCCGCTTCGACGATCCTGAAGTAGGCATCGACTGGCCTGTCGACCCGGCGGAGATGCTTCTCTCCCCCAAAGACCTGCGCGGCATATCGCTTGCCGAGCTGAAGGAATCACTCCTCTGAGGCCCGATACACCCCTGACCAAACTTCACACGCACTAACCAATCCCGCCATAAATTCTATGGACCACCGCTCCCTCACCTCCGGCGAAATCGATATACTCGAAGCCAATGCATGCACTTGCCACGACTGGACTCGCATCCGCGTTGCCGACCCCTTCCGTCCTCAGCACTACCGCCACGCCACGTTTTCCGGCGACGTAACTCTCGGCACCACCGAGGAGGTGCTGACGGGCGGCGGCCACGTGCCCATGCAGACGGGAATCTACTTCGCCCGCGTCCACAACTGCAATATAGGCGACAACGTGCTCATCGACCGCATCGGCAACTATATCGCCGACTACGACATAGCCGACGGCACTCTCATCGCCAACACGGCCTGCATAGCCATGACAGGCGAATCGACCTTCGGCAACGGCATCGAGGTATCGGTGCTCAACGAGACGGGCGGACGCGAAGTGCCGATCTACGACTGCCTCTCGGCCCATGTGGCCTACATAATAGCCATGTACCGTCACAACAAGGAGCTGATAGGCCGGCTCCGCAAACTCGTCGACGACTACGTGGAGTCGCGGCGTTCCTCACGCGGCAAAATTGCCGACCACGTCACCATAGTCAACACCGGGACCATCAACGACCTCTACGTCGGGCCGCACGCGACCATCGACGGAGCCACGCGCCTTGTCAACGGTTCGATAATGTCGGGAGCCGACGACCCCGTTTTCGTCGGGCCGAACGTGATGGCCGAAGACTTCATTCTCTGCGCCGGCGCTAAAGTCGACTGCGGCGCGATGCTCGTCCATACCTTCGTGGGGCAGGCATCGCAGCTTACGCGCCTTTTCTCGGCCCACGATTCGCTTTTCTTCGCTAACTGCGCATGTGAAAACGGCGAGTCGGCCGCCATCTTCGCCGGGCCTTATACCGTGACGATGCACAAGTCGAGCCTCCTGATAGCCGGCATGTTCTCATTCCTCAACGCCGGCTCCGGATCGAACCAGAGCAACCACATGTACAAGCTCGGACCCATCCATCAGGGCGTGGTCGACCGCGGCTCGAAAACCACCTCCGACAGCTACATCCTGTGGCCGGCCCACATCGGCGCATTCTCGTTGGTGATGGGGCGCCACGTAAGCCACTCCGACACCTCCCGCCTTCCGTTCAGCTATCTGATAGAGAAAGC
>ULTJ01049178.1_pt1 | contig 13751 bp, 10 predicted proteins | sample 1957491 | NCBI WGS metagenome assembly ULTJ01 (sample SAMEA4835731, study PRJEB28245) | human gut metagenome | biome: gut microbiome; material: fecal sample | place: Denmark | collected 2008 | reverse complement strand
GGTTTCACCCCTTTGCTGTATGCCTGCCATTTGCTCAAGCCGAAAATCATACCTTTGCTGGTAGAGAAAGGGGCAGATTTAAACGCAAAAGACAAGAAAGGCAAGACCCCATTGGGGAATGCCTGCAAAAAAGGAGGGCTTGAAATAGTGAAGTACTTAGTGGAACATGGAGCTGGTTTACAGGTCGGCAAAAAGAATGTAGCGGATGTGGTAAAAGACAAAGCGATCAAGCAGTATCTTTCCGAATTGCCATGAATCTCATATTGAATCAGACAATCCTTAATAAATTACTGTAGTTATGTCAATGCATGCAATAGAAAGTTTGGTGGAATATTCCGTAATAGCCGTAGCGACCGCTTCGCCTGTTCCGCCTACGGCACAAAGACTGCGGGTACACGGTCTTGCGAGTTCGTGACGAACTGGAAAAATCGGTTATCTCTCCCTGCTCTCGCCGGAGCAATTGCCCGAACCCGAGCGTTCTGAACACTGAGCCACATTCTTTCGTACGCATTCCCTACTTGTATTGGCATAACAATAGACACAGAAATGGCGGCAAGTGTTATACATACCGATATCTTTGCTTATCATGCAACCACAGGCTTTCCGTTGGCCTTTGTCTTTTAGCTCTTTGCGTTTGTCGGGTAAAGCGGGAAACGTACCAAAAAGATCCGGTTCGGGTAATTGGCCTGTTCGAAGATAATAAACCAATTCATAATCCTCCCCAAACACACGCTCCATTAAATCACCGTCGATACACCGGTTATGCTCAATGCCATAAACCGTAAGGTCAATATCCTCGGCACAAGTAGCGAGTGTCACATTCCAACCAGTAGAAGCCCAAATTTCCCTCAACTTCACCAATCCCTCTACAGTTTCTTGACGTTGCATCGCATTCATCTCAGCGGTTTCCACATCCTCTTTCGTAAAGCAATTCGTCTCTTTTATAAGATTGTTCTGTACCTTACGATACGCCTTTACATCTACGAAACTGAACACGAGCTTATCAGTATATCCTTTCAACTGATTGCCGATCTTCCAAATACGGCTAAGCAGGACACGAGGCGTGATAGATGGAGTTATAATCAATGGGTCGAATCGCCAGATCACCCGTTCCTTCCCTATCATTTCCGACAACTCCCGAAATGTCTCCACCCGTTGCGTAACGCTCGGCACATTCGGCTCAAAGCCTTCGCTCATATAGTCATTCAACGTGAACTGGAAATAATAATGGATACCCCTCCTATCCAACTCATGCAAATAAGGCAATATCGGCTTCGGGTTCTTTGTCCAAAACACGATTGCCTTACACCGCTCAAACGACACATACATCTTCCGCCGATTAAACGGATTATACCAAACACAATACCCCTTGGCCAAACGATTAAAGAACCACTTGACATAAAAGGCCGGGATATCCGTTGACCGGCTGACGGAGATAATAATGGGAGCAAGTGATCTAATACGCTTATCTAAATCATTAACAACATCCATCTTTTATTTTTTAACTTTTCACTATATTTTGTAGACATATACCCTTTCCTTCTTCTTTGACCTCATCACTTATAGGATTATCCTATTCAATATTCTACAGCACCTTTTGATACTTTAATCAAGCTAATTCAAGTAAAAATTTTATTTTTTCTTTTTCTAAAACACTTAAGCATTTATCGTACACTTTTGCATTTTCTTTCATTAAACTCCAATCAAACCAACATTTATTATCATACAACACATTTATAGACCAAGGCAAACCTTCATTCATACTTAATAATTTCCAGTAAGATTTATCACAATCATTTATTATTTTACCATTATTATTTCTAAAATCCTCTTCTCTCCAAGGGAAAGATATATTAGAACAAATTTCTTTTATATTTAAATAGGGTCTATATTTATCTACAAAGTCCAAACTCCAAGGCAAAGAAGGGTTACTACTGAGACCTCCCATACCCAAAGGAGGATACCAACATTCTTCCCAATGCAAATTACTTAAATATCTATCAATCAAACATTCATTCCACATATCCCCTGTATTTAAACTTAACTCTCCCCAATCAATAAAATCATCAAACATCTCTATCAATTCCTCATTCCAATGAATACCCGAGTTACCACACAAACCAATATTATCGGTCATTACCCAATCTGACGAATATCCCCAGATCCAGTTACATTTATACTTTTGTATAAACTCAAAGTTCCAAGGTAATGATGGATTCATACTTAATCCAGCCCAATTTAAACGATCTATATATTTAATGATTAAATCATCAGTCCAAGGCAACGACGGATTGGAACTTAACAAGTTCCAATCCCACAAATCCTCATAATATTTCAATAAATGATCAGACCAAGGCAACGATGGATTAGCACTTAAATTAGTCCAATTAAATCTATCTATATAACGATTTATAAAATCAATAGACCATGGCAACGATTTATTCAAGCTCAATAAATCCCAATTCAATTTAGATTTATACTTATTAATCATCAACTCAGTCCAAAATAGTCCCTCATTAGAAGACAACATATTCCATTCCCAACAATCATAATATTCATCAAGTAATTCTACCGTACATTGCAAGCATCTATTTTTACTCAAATATTTCCAATTAACCCTTCCCTTTCCAAAAAATTCTATCAGACATATATCCCAATTTAAAGCGTTATTTACACACAATTCATCAATATTTAGAATCTCACTATAATGATACACATCACATTTTTCGAAATTATAAAACCTACTTAATATATCAATAAAAAATTTTTTATATTCAATATATAATACCGTTAATTTCATATCATCCAATTTTCCCATAACAATTATCAAATAATAAATATTCATTATATATCATTCTCGTAACCAATAAATGCAACATAAAAATCAACACATAATCCTTGACAAACTGTACTGAATTTGCGAGATTCTTGAATCGTCAAAACCAAAGCGTTCAGTAACGCCTTTATGTATATACATCCCCCCTCCGCACCAACCTAAATGGCTTCGGCGTGAGGGAAACATCGCAAATATAGTAAATTTCTAATATACATATTTCTTTTTCCATGGATATTTATAAAGATTCCAAGAAGATGAGTTATTGTCTATTTCCGATCTTTCGTATATTCGTTCGTGCCGTTTTCACGAAAAACATGTACATGAATTCTCAAAAACACGTACGAGTTTTTTGGGAAACACGTACAAGTTTTTGAGAAAACATCATCTTGTTTTTGGAGCACTAATTATCAGTCGTTTACAAAAGAGAGCATATCGAAGGACTTATTGTATATAACTACTAGAGAAAATAGGTATCATACGATCCGAATACATAGGATATCCTAAAACGTAATAAACAAAACCCCGATTTTACTTGTATCTCCCAGCTTTTACGTTACCTTTGCCCCAAACCTTAGCCTAGGTTTCATACTAGAACATTAATAACTTTATAAAAATTTACGCTATGGATATTTTTGATTTACTATTCGGTTGGGGCGGGCAGGCCATGCAGTTAACATTCCAATATGGATTTATCCTTAAAGAAGAAGATTTCCTTGAGCTTACCGATGAGCAATACGTGCAGTTTCATATCAAGATGGGGGAATGTAACGAAAAGATCTTTATGATCGCACCGGCAGATCCGAGAAACGCAATAGAGGCGGACTCAACGGAGCTACCGATCGTGACCGAATCCCAAAAGGACGCTTTTCTTGAGGCTGCCAAAGACATAGAGAAATATTGCGAAGGAAAGGATTTCCATACGGATGAGGAGAAGTTACGGTTTGCGGCGAGACATATGCCAGATATATTCTCCAAAGGCTCCAAATATGAGAAATACTCTAAATTCTCAGTCACCAAGCGACAGAAAGGCAAGTAGATAATGCTTTCCCGTATCGTCATCGCCTTGGGTGTAGGCGATGATGATAACCGGGATCAGCCCTTTGCTATTTCATACCGCATAAAGAGGAATATTCGTCAGGTTGCCTTGCTCCTTGTAAGGCAGCATGGAATATCGCTCCGCATGCAGGCTTGGTACCTTGTCCAATAAGTTCATCAAGGAATTAGCCCGGACATTTCCTTCGGCCTTCACTTCTATCGGGATCATTTCCGCTCCCCGTTGGATGATGAAATCAAGCTCTAGGCGTGAATTGTCCGCCGTATGATAATAAATGGGAGACACGCCTTTGCTTTTCATCTGTTGCAAAACGTATTGCTCAGTTAGTCCACCCTTATACTCCTTGAATATATCATTCTTTATCAAGACTTGCGCAGGATCGGTCTGGACCATCGCTCCCATCAAGCCAAGGTCTACCATATAAAGCTTGAAAGCCGATAAGTCCTCGTAAACAGCGAGCGGCAACTCGGGTTTCGCGCATCGAGGTACCTTATACAACAAACCCGCATTGACAAGCCATTGTATGGAAAGCTCAAAGTCGTTGGCCCTCGCGCCTTTACGTAAAGCGCCATAGATAAACTTCTTATTCTCCTTGAATAATTGAGAAGGCACACTGTTCCAAACCATCCGGATACGCGGCACTTGCTCTTTGGGCGCATGTTTCGAGAAATCAAGATCATAACCTTGGAGAATCTCCTGCTGGATACGCCTTACCTCCCGTAAAGCTCCGGTCTCCACGTATTTGGAAACAGCCTCCGGCATGCCTCCCACATAATAATACTGGCGGAGAAGATCCACATACTTCTCATGCAACAGACTCATCATCCCATAGTCACGGCTCATAAGTAGTTTACAGGCCTCTTTCTCTCCTTTCGCCATAAGAAACTCCTCGAAACTCATAGGATACAGGTTGATGACATTAACCTTGCCTACCGGATATGATATATTCTCATGCAAAGAAATTCCCAAAAGCGAACCCGCCACCGCGATATGGTAGTCCGGAGCTTCCTCCTTAAAATACTTCAACGCCTCCAATACCTCCGGAATATCTTGTACCTCATCCAAAATGACGAGCGTATCGCCTGGAGTGATATCCACCGAAGTCATGGCACGGAGACCGCGCAAGATTCTTTCCACATCAAAGTCCTGTGTAAAAAGCTGCCGGGCAAGATTGTTCTTACGACATACGACATAAGCCTCTTTCTTATATTCAAGCCTGGCAAACTCATGGAGTAACCAAGTCTTGCCCACTTGTCTGGCACCATTAAGGATAAGAGGTTTTCTGTCCGCTCTTTCTTTCCATTCAATAAGTTCCTTTAAAACAGTTCTTTCCATATGAATACAACATTTTTACGTGGATAAACATAGCTAATCATCACATTTTTCAGCACCAATTCGCCATACAAATATACATAAATACGCGGATATAAGGTATACGGACGTACATTTTTACGCGGCATACGTTCTTTTACCTACCTGTCTACCCTCTACTCCCCTAAGCAAAAAACGCTCTACTCCTATATGAATTCTTGCTCGATAGCTTATGGATTCTTGTTCGCATACTGTATAATTCTACAAACCACGACGTGGTCTGTACAGATCAAGACGTGGAATATACAAATCACGACGTGGTCTATATATTCCACGGTGATAATTTGGAAATAGATCAAGTAATAAGTATATTTGTATATAGTAAGAAGAATGTTTTTAACTTGAAGATACGAACAATTATACCTAGTAGCAGTTATGGCAGAATATATCAAGCAAGAGATGTGCGACCTGAACGGGACGGGGAAAAGCCGGTGTATTATCGGATGAAGATACAACGGAACATGGACATGGAGGATTTCGTGGAACGGATCACCTACCCCGGATCGGGCTTGAGCAGGGGTAGCGTAATACAGGTGATGACGACAGTAGCGGAACATCTGGCCTATTGCATGGCGGAAGGGCAGTCGGTCACGTTGGATGGCATCGGTACGTTCACGCCCCGCCTAGGCGTAGCGAAGGACAAGGAGATCGACTCGCTGGATGGTGACGAACCGAAGCGTAACGCACGGAGCATCGAGGTGAATGGTATCAACTACCGGGCCGACAAGGAACTGATACGGGAGACTAACCTGCGTTGCGATTTAAGACGGGGAGGTATCAGCCGTGTCCGGAAATCGCCCTTCACCGAAGAGGAACGCCGGACACGGGCATTGGATTACCTAGATGAACACCCATTCTTGTGCATACAAGACTACATGGCTGTCACCGGACTAAAACGTAGTAGCGCAAACCGTGAGCTACTACGCCTCAGTAGCGACCCGGCAAGTGGAATCACCCTATCGGGTTATGGAAGCCACCGGGTGTATGTCCGCAGGAAAACAGAGGGCGATCACTAATCCACTTGATGGTGCCCCGGGTCGAGATGCTTGCGAGTGCCGTTCGGTCTTATCAGTTCGGCGGAGGTGCCTTCCGGGATTTGGAGATCGAACTTCAATCGCTTGCCTTTCTTCTTGATACTTACTTGGATGGTTCCATAATGAGTCTCTAGGCTGGCAGAGGCTTCCGATAAGGGACCCAATTGAGGCGAGATCTTAAAGGTACGGAAGCCGGGAGAGGTTGGCTCGATACCGCAGACCTTCTGGCTCAATAAGGTAAGCGGGCCACCGCTCCAAGCGTGATTGATCGTGCCGCCACCGAAGCCCTCGGCTCCGATGCCCCATCCCTCGAACAAGGTCGTGTATTCGGCATAATCCAGCATACGGGTGTAACGTTGCTTCATCCGTTCCAAGGCAAACGTCGGCTCGCCCATCTGGAAAAGGGCCTCTAGGACATACTTCTCCATATAAGGGCTGGCGTGATACTCCTTTTTAAGTACCTTCGTCAGCGCCGGATACTTATCTTTCGAGGCCAGCCCGGAAACAACCGCCATGGCTTGGGAGCGATCGTCCGTCTCCCCTTTATAGCCGGGGGAGCGATAGGCGGAACCTGTCCAGAACTTCGTGTCGAAACAACGTTCTATGCTACGCATCATCCGGGAGATCTCATCGGCATCCTTATCCTTGCCGAGTTGCAGGGCGAAGGCTCGCTCCGCTTTCAAGGCCAGATAATACCAGCAGTTGGTCAATACGCCCATATCGACATGTTCGCCCCAGTCGCCCCAGCTCCAAGCGCCTTGACGCTCGATCACCAAGCCACTTTTATCGACTTGCCAAACCTCGTGCAGGTAACGGCGCATCCGGTCGTATATCATCGGTACGAAACTACTGTCGGCACTATAATAATATTGCGTATAAAAACCGTACCAACCGATAGACGCCAACATCTGTAAAGGAAGCTCCTTATCCCAATTACCCGCCGGAACCGGAGAATAGAGCGTTCCGTCCTCCCGCTGCCAATTCATTAATTCATGGATGCCTTTTACGGCTAGTTTCTGCCCGGACGGAGAAAGGGCGTAGAAAGCCTCGCCTAGCTCATTCACCTCGTCACCCCACCATTGGGCACGTTCACGGTCCGGACAGTCCATATAATTATCACGCATCGTTATGTATAAGGTGCGGGCAGAACGTTGCCAAAGCTCGTCGTAGAACGGGTCGTCACAATGGAAAGAGCCAGCGAGGTCCGTGTTGTAACCGGTCTCACGGTATTTCACATCCAGCACCTTCACGCCCTCGGGGATGATGTAATAGACCTCATGGCCGTTCATCCAGCCATAGCTTTCGTATTCCTGCTCACCCTCACGGGTAATATATTCGGCACGTACGTTGCGCTCGCTTCCTCCCTCGTAATTATCCATCCGGATGTGGATGGTTTTCCCGGCCTCCGCCTCTACTTTTAGATACGGAGTGATCTGGGCATTATAGGGCAAACGACAGAACAGGGTATCGCCTTTCAAGGATTCCCGGACGGATACATAGGATAACAGGCCGCTGTTTTTCCACTGGGGTATCGGACGTTCCACCAGATCCCCGAAAGGAGCTTTCCCCGCCTTACCGACGCAGACCGCCCCCGGAAGGGAACCTTCGAAACTCGTACGGTTCCAGTTTGTTATCGCTTGACGGGCATCGAAGCGGATATTACTCTCCGGCATACGGTAATTCGGGAAAGGGGCCTCGGTATTTTGATAGGCCTCATACAAGGCGCACTGCCAGCTTGCGTCGGAGACGATCTCCAGTCCCGGAGTGATCGCCTCGAATAACAAAGCCGCTTTCCCGCTGTTGATATGACTGAAACCGTCTTTCCCGAAATGCCAGAGCAAGATAGCGATGGTGTTCGAACCTTTTGTCAGGTAAGGGGCGATATCTACCGGATCGTAATAAGTCCCGGAAGGAGAAGGTCCTCTTTTCAAGCCACCCTCGAAGACAACCAGTTGGTCGTTGATCCAAAGCCAATACTTGGAATCGGCGGCGATACGGGCGATGAGTTGATTCGGGACATCCGTCACAGCGAATGATTTACGGTAGATCAACCAAGTATTCGTAGCGCTTTGGCAACGCTCGGTATTGATCCATTGGGCTTTCCAAGGGAAGGCAGCGGGACAACTGTCCGAGGCAGTCACTTTTATCCAGCTGAAAGATAGGAGAAACAATAGAAGAGCAAGAAGTAGCTTGTTCATACGTTTAATCTTTAAGGTTCTCAATTATTTGCTTTCGAAATCCCCAGTTGTAAAGACGGGGCGTGCCCCGTCTCATCCCAGCTAAATGGCAACTTAAATACTATCAGTCTATGGTGAGACGGGGCACGCCCCGTCTCTACAACTAGGTAAAATAAGCCAATATAGGCGATGTCATTACCGGCTTACTAAAGTCATACGGTTCTTATCACACCGGATATGAAAACGTATGCGTACCGGCGGATACGGTCTCGGTCTGATCGCCTACCACGATATCGGCGGAGCAATCAGCCGGAATCGTCACGGTAAGCATAACCTTATCCCCTTCCCGTTTCCATTCGCTGGCGATACGGCCGCGTACGGAATGGTACTCACCTTTCGCCCAATCCAGTTCTTTCACGAAATGAGGCGTGATACGGATATGACGGAAGCCCGGAGCCGAGTCATCATGATTGATACCGGCCAGCTGGTTCATCATCCAAGCGGAGACATCTCCCATAAAGACATGGTTCAAGGAAGCGTCGGCAAACTTCGGACTAAGTGTCCACGTCTCCGGCAATGTGGAGTAACCCATCGTCTCTACCCAATATCCCCAAGAAGGTGCCTCGGTCTTCGTGATCATCTTCATGGCATCCTCGATATAGCCATATTTCGTAAGCATGGCCGGAACGGTCTTACTGCCTAATAGACCAAAATCCAAGAAATAGTTATTTCCCGCTACCACCTCACGCAGCTTATCCGCCACAAGTTGTTCCTTTCCTTCCGGTACAAGTCCCAGATACAAGGCCAAGGCTTGCGCCGTTTGGGTTCCTTCGGCATACACACCGGTCTCGGCGTTGAAGAACTTCTGGTTGATCAAGGATTTGAGGGTATTCGCTTTCTCTTGATAAGGAGCGGCGTCCTTGCCCAGCAAAGAGGCGAAGCGAGCCATCAACTTATAATCCAGATAATAGTAGGCGGTAGAGGTATATTCATTATTCGTCGTAGCTTTCCAATACACCCAGTCACCCAAGCCAAACGGCAAGTAACCGTCTTTCTCTTTCGTCTTCAAATAATCCAGATATCGCAGCATCGTAGGATATAAGCGTTCTATACTGCGAGACTCTCCATAATAATCATACAAGGCGTTCGGTATGATGAACATGACAGCGTCCCAAACCGGACCCGGCCACTCGCCATATCCCCAACCGCTGGAAGGAATGATACCGGAAATCTCACCCGCCTCACGCTGGTTGTCGATAATGTCATCCATCCATTTCTCATAAAGCGTGATACCATCGAAGCCCAGCAAACCGAGGTCGATCGCGATATGCGCGTCGGCTGTCCAGCCATTCTTCTCCCGTTGCGGGCAATCGGTCGGGATACTGTGCAGGTTACTGCGGTAAGCCTGCATCGTAGCCTCCCATATCTTATTCAATAGAGGATTCGAACAAGCGAAGGAACCGGACGGACGGACATCGGTATGCATAAACAAGCCGGTCAAGTTCTCTTCCGTTAAAGTAACGGGACGGCTACTCTCCACCTCCACGTATTGGAAACCGTGATAAGAGAAGGAAGGCATGAAGATCTCCTCCTCTCCCGTACCTTTCAAGGTAAAGACATCCATCTGGAATACCTCGTCCGGTTTGACCGGATGATAATATACATTGATATTGCCTTGCTCCAAGCGACCGTCTGTCTTCAACAACTCACCATGTTTTAACGTGATACGGGTTCCCGCCTCACCTTTCACCTTCAAGCGGCAAAGGCCGGACATGTTCTTCGGGAAAGAATATACATATAACTGATCGGAGAAACGTTTCATCGACACGGGCCTCACCTCTTCCGTGATACGGATTCCCGGCATTTGCTGGGCTACCAACAGAGGTGCCGGAGCCTGCGCCGGAAGTGCCGCTTCCCATTTACTATCGTCGAAATGAGCGGTTTTCCATCCGGCCTCTTCCAGCCGGGCATCGAATTTATCGCCGCTGTATATATTATTATAGGTATAGGCACCTGTGGAAGTCTTCCAAGTCTCATCCGAGCCAATCACCTCCGTCGTACCATCCGTATAGGTAATACGCAACTCACATAGCAGGCGGGGACTATTCCGCCAGCGTGCCTCATGAAAATTCCAGACCGCCACGGACTGCTCATTGTACCAGCCGTTTCCCAGAACAGCGGCCACGGCGTTGTCGCCTTGCTTCAGCAAAGAGGTAACATCATGCGTCACGTACAAGATACGTTTATCGAAATGCGTATACCCCGGGTCCAGATAATTCGTTCCGACCCGCTCGCCATTGATGAATAGCTCATGATACCCAGCAGATGCTACGTACACACGGGCATCCTTCACTTCCTTGCCTACCGGGAAAGACTTGCGGAACAGAGGGGCAGGCTCGAACTCCTTATCCTTATGATCGGTAATCCAAGAGGCGGACCAATCCGAGGGATCGAACTTAGCGGTCTCGAAAGAAGCCGTCTCCGAGGTAGCGCACGGACGCCCTTCACCATCCCATACCGTAACATTCCAGTAATAACGGGTATGAGGTTTCAGGGCCATTCCCTCCGCATAGGGCCGCAAGTCGTCCGGACTCGTACCGATCCGTACCTCATAGCGGGAAGCCTTAAAGCCCTCCTCATTTCCGGAGTATTCCCATGTAAAGCGAGGAGACGAAGTATCCAAGCCGATAGGCTCCGTAAGGTATTCCGTACGGAGATTCGTAGGTATCGTTAATTCATTATTGCTTTTACAACCGCCTAATAAGAGGGCGGCGAAAGCGTAGATGCAAATAGTTTGTTTCATATATTCTATAATTATATACATTCTACAACTAAGTATAAGAGCTATGGGGTAACTCGTATCTCTTCAGGAGCGTTGATATGGCTTATCACCTTACCGTCCGCACCTTTCTCATGTCGGATCTCGATCACCCCGTAAGGCGTGGGAAACGTACCTTCCACCCATTCGAGATCTCCCAGATGTGGGATGATACGTACCGTACGGCAACCCGGTTCCACCACTTGTACGCCCAATACGTACTCGCTTAACCACGATGTGGGGCCCGAAGCCCATCCATGGCACAAGCTATGGCGGAAACCTTGATAGCAATACGCCCCATAATCTCCATGAATATCTTTCTTTCCAGCGGGGACCAGCTCATCAATACGCCCTGCGTCAGGAAGCCATTCCATATTGAAATCCTCCCAAAACGTCGTAGCACCTACATCCAGCATAGCTCCCCAATACGTACGGATCACATCTAACGCACCTTGGTAATTACCAGCCAACGCCATCGCCCGTAGCATATAATACCCGTAAAACGTAGAGAAGCCTTTCGCCCCGTCCACCGCCAAGCAACGCTCGTTCGCCTCCTTAGCATCCATGATACCCGCCAGAGCCATCAAGGCGGCGGCTTGTTTATCCCCGGGCGTAATCCGATCTTTCTCCGAAGGGAACCGGGATTTCTTCCGAAGGGAAAACTCAATAGCCTTGGAAGCTACCATACGGCACTCCGAGGCCAACGCATCCTCGCCTAAAACAGTACATAACTCCTCTCCCGCACGCATGGCTTGTATCATCAGCGATTGAAGGCCGGCATCGATAGCGGGTGTATTCTCACTGGAAGGCCAATCCAAGAAACGGTTCCCATCCAGTCTCTCTTGTCCGCTTGGGTCAACCTTCGAGATCAAGTGACGCAACAAAGCAGTCATATAAGAGCGTTGCTCTTGTAGATACGCAAGATTCCCTTGATAATAATACCAATCCCGCTGAATCAACAACCACCAGATCGAGTACGAACTGATACCGTTCATCCAACTAGGCAGCGGCGTAATATCCCGAATCAAATCCAAGCTCTTAGGAACCACCTCATTATAACCGAAGACAGTACTGACCGTCATTACCTCCGGATGTAAATCCCCCACCCAGACCAGACGATCCCGTTTTACGCCGTCCCATAGATATTCCTGCATATTCAAGTGGACCGTGTACGCACCTGTCTTCCAGATCCGGTTCAACCGCTCGTCATTACAACGGAAAGAGCCCAGATAAGGAATATCCCGGAACGTGGAGATCGCACGGACCTCTTTTAATTGCAACTCCGTAGAATCACCCAATACATCAATACGCACGAAACGGAAACCGGAATTACCGATCTCCTGCACGCCCAGCCAAGGGAGCGATACCACGAAATCCCGCATCGCATGATCGTTGCTCGCCCCGTTCGCGCCATCTATCTCGCACATAGCCTCACTAACGGACTCGCCGAAACGAACCCGCACGGAAACCGGATCGTGAGACGGCGGCATACCGGTCACCAGCTGAAGGCCGCCTTGCAACTCCTTCCCGAAATCAAGCAGCAAAGCGGGATGTTCGGTTGGCGTACTTTTCAACACACACAACCGATTATTCGCCAAATCCGACTGTCCGTTGCCCGGAACAAGCAAATGGTTCGCTCCCGTAATTTGCGAACTATCTTGCTGCCAGACAATACGGACCGGAGCGATATACTCCCGTGTCCGATGGTCTCGCTGCTGGGCGAACAACGTGAACGAACCGATCCCTATGAATAGAATGATTAATTTCTTTCGCATACGCTAGAGTCCAAAAGCCGGAACCAAGTCATCCAATTGCTGCTCCGTCATACCTTCCGGCTCGTAACCGGTCATGCGGGCACTGAAATAGATCTGGGCGGATTTACTCAACGTATCGATCGCATCGAAGCACTCGATCAGGTCCTCACCGACGGCAAGGATACCGTGCTTCTCCCAGAACACCACGTCGTGCTCCTCCAACTGACGGATCGTAGCGTGCGCCAACGCCAAAGTGCCCGGTATCTCGTAAGGAACGATACCGACCCCTTTCGGCACGATAATCCGACATTCCGGGATCATACGCCATAACGTGCGGGTAATCTTCTCCGAATCCAAGAACGGCTTACAATGCGTCATGCCGATAATATCCGTCGGATGCGTATGCAATACCACCCGGTTATCCCGTCCCTTCGCACGCAAGAAATTGTGCATCAACAAATGGGAAGGCAACTCGGAAGTCGGTTGGATCGGTTGCTCCGCTAGGATATCATACGATTTCCCATCGGCGGCGATACGGATCAAAGAGCCGTTGGCGAATGGATCTTTCGCCACGTAACGCATCCGTTTTCCGGTACCCGTCACATAAAAGACGTGCCCGCATAAGGCCGTCATCGCCTCTTGCAAGGGAATCGAGGAAACCAAAGCCGGCAACGCCTTCTCCTCCTCGCTCAATAAAGTAGTCAGGT
>ULTJ01034285.1_pt1 | contig 13753 bp, 11 predicted proteins | sample 1957491 | NCBI WGS metagenome assembly ULTJ01 (sample SAMEA4835731, study PRJEB28245) | human gut metagenome | biome: gut microbiome; material: fecal sample | place: Denmark | collected 2008 | reverse complement strand
GCCGGGTGCCGACAGCCGTATTATGCCCAATTCATCGGCTATACGGCAATAAGCGTCTGCCTCCGAACAGAAGAAGCCGTACTTGCCGTGAGAACCGGCGCAGCTGCTCGAGAACGGATACTTCACCACACTCGCAAGAAGTGTGTATGTCATGACAAAACCGCCTATGCGGCGTCCCCGGAAACGGTGGGTGAGCAGACGGAACACGTTGGCGTTGCCCTCAAAACGTATGATGTCGTTCCACATCCCGGGACTCACAAGATCTTTCACACGCTGTCCCGCACCGTCGGTAAAGAACGCCTGGATGGCTTTCTCGCCGCTATGGCCGAACGGAGGGTTGCCCATGTCGTGGGCGAGACATGCCGTGCTGACGATGGTTCCTATCTCCTCAAACAGCGTTCCGGCAAGTGTCGGGTCGCGCCTGATTATCTCCTGCGCCACATCATTGCCCAGCGACATCCCCACACTCGCCACTTCAAGGCTGTGGGTGAGCCTGTTGTGCACGAAGATGCTGCCCGGAAGCGGGAACACCTGTGTCTTGTTCTGCATGCGGCGGAACGGTGCGGAGAATATCAGACGGTCGTAGTCGCGCTTGAACTCCGACCTGTCGTCATGCCGCCGGGCATGCCGCTCCTCCTGCCCGAAGCGTTTGTTGGAAATCAGTTTGTGCCAGTCCATTCTCATATATAGTGCTTTTGATGTCTTTATATAGTACTTTTTACGTCTTTACGGCACAAAATTAGGCTATTTTATTTCCCCTTCCAAAAATATCATTGCTTTTTTGTCACACGGCGCGGACACGCGTGTCATCATGTGATAAAATGTCCGTCATACAGCCGTCCTGCCTGTCCGGAAGTATTATTTAATGCTAAAAATTAAGTTATGTGAATATAATTAGTTATTTTTGCAGACTAAAACAATGACAGAGATGATTAAAATCAAAGTAGTGAACAAGGGTAACCAGAAGTTGCCGGAGTACGCCACACCGCTCAGCGCAGGCATGGACCTGAGGGCAGACATCGCTGAAGACATCGTGCTGAAGCCCATGCAACGGCGCATAGTGCCCACAGGGCTCCACATAGCCCTGCCTGCCGGATATGAGGCACAGGTAAGACCGCGCAGCGGACTCGCCCTGAAACACGGGATAACCGTACTCAACAGCCCCGGAACAATAGACGCCGACTACCGCGGCGAAATAGGTGTGCTGCTTGTGAATCTGTCAGACAAGGACTTTACAATCACCTCCGGAGAACGCATAGCACAGATAGTGATAGCACGCCACGAGCAGGCTGAGTTCGAGACAGTGGACGAGCTGGACGCCACCTCGCGCGGTGAAGGAGGATACGGACACACAGGAGTCAAGTAAGAAAATGTCTAAAACACCGATAAACAAACTTCCGCTCATCATAATATCGGCAATATTGCTCGGCGCGATATTGCCCTTGACGGTGCGCGGCAACAGCGACGCCGGTACGCCGGCGGCTTCAGGCGACAGTCTCTCATACAACGACAGACGCCGATACGACTACTTTTTCATCGAAGCGATACGCAAACAGAATGCCGGAGACTATGCCGCGGCGTTCGACCTGCTCAACCATTGTCTTGAGATAAAGCCCGACGCAGCCGAGGCTTACTACGCCAGAGCATCCTATTTCTCAGAGATGCAGAACGACTCTCTGGCTCTGCGCGACATAGAGAAAGCAGCGACGCTCAGTCCTGGAAACGACACCTATCAGGAACGGGTGGCACAATATTACATCGGCTCCGGCAACTACGACAAGGCAATAACGGCATATGAAAACCTGTTTGAGCACCACAAGGACCGCAGCGACGTGCTCAACATTCTTGTACAGCTGTATAATCAGAAGAAAGACTATAAGAACATGCTCGGCGCGATAGAACGCATCGAGCAGATAGAAGGAAGCAGCGACGAGCTCACTCTTGCCAAGATGAATGTCTACGAGATGAAAGGCGACACGAAAATGGCTGAGAAGACGCTCAGATCTCTGACCGAGACGCACCCCAACGACGCCATATACAAGGTGATGTACGGCAACTGGCTGCTGCAGAAAGGCAAGAAGGAGGAAGCCTACGGCATGCTCTCCGCAGCACTGAAAGACGATCCTGACAACGAGGCGGCGCAGAGCTCGATGTACGACTACTACCGTTCCGCCGGACATGATTCGCTCGCCATAATAGCGCGCGACGGCATTCTTATGAACAGAAAAACCTCTTCCACGACCAAGATATCGATGCTCAACCAGCTGATAAAGGAGAGCGAGAGCGCCGGAGGAGACAGCACAGCCATACTTGCACTGCTCGACAAGGTGATAAAATCGGACAAGCCCGACGCCGACATAGCCTCACTCAAAGCGGCATACATGGAGCTAAAGAAGATGCCGGAGGACTCGGTGAACAACGCTTTCAGGTATGTGCTAAGCATAGCACCCGAAAACACATACGCCACAAAGAAGCTCATAGAGTCTTACTGGAACAGACAGAGGTGGGACGACATAGTGAGTCTGTGCTCGCAGTCGGTGCTCTACAACCCTGAGGACATGACTCTCTATTACTTCATGGGGCTCGCCTACTTCCAGAAAGACGACGATGACAACGCCCTCGACGCGCTTAAAAGAGGCGTGAGCGAGATAAACGACGAAAGCGACCCTGCCATTGTGTCAGACTTCTACGCCATTATGGGCGACATACTATATAAGAAAGGAAAGCCGGAAGAGGCTTTCGCAGCCTACGACAGCTGCCTTCACTGGAAGGAGGACAACATATCCTGCCTCAACAACTACGCCTACTACCTCAGCGAACTCAACCGCGATCTCGACAAAGCGGAACAGATGAGCTACAAGACGGTGAACGCCGAGCCGAACAACGCCACCTATCTCGACACCTACGCATGGATTCTTTTCATGAAAGGACAGTACAGTCAGGCAAAGAGTTTCATTGACCAGGCACTGGAGGCGGAGTCTGACAGCACCCTCGGAGCAGTCGTCATAGAGCATGCCGGAGACATCTACGCGATGAACGGGGACATCACCAAAGCCGTGGAATTCTGGGAAAAGGCTCTCAAACTGGGCGGAGAGAAGGCCATACTCAACAAGAAGATAAAGCAAAGAAAATACATAAAGAAGAGGTGACCGGTGCACGGCATGCCGCCCTACCGCGCAGAATGCCGTGCACGACAGCACGCACCGCACAACAACAAACCACTCACAATATGAAAGCATTCAGACTGATACTTCCTCTTCTGCTCCTTCTCGCGTCGTGCGCAAGCAAGAAATCCGTAGTGAAGGAGAACATGCCAGATGTCACCGGAGCCGGAACCGAAAAGCGGCAAGCCACAGTTGTGGAAAAGCTCACATTCATGCAGAAAGTAGCCGACACCCGTGTCTACACCAAGAACATCGTCGGCGACATGACGTTCAGCGTCCGCACACAAGGCGACGACATCTCCGTGCCGGGGTCGGTGCACATGCGCGAGAACGAGATAATCAGACTACAGATATTCATACCGTTGCTCGGCAGCGAGATAGGACGCATAGAATTCACTCCCGACCACGTGCTCATAATGGACCGCATGCACAAGGAGTACATACAGGCAGGCTACGACCAGGTGTCGTTCCTCAAAAACAACGGCATCAACTTCTACACTCTGCAGGCTCTGTTCTGGAACAGTCTGTTCCTGCCGGGACAGGAGAAGGTGAGCGAGTCGGCACTGCGCAGCTTCGAGGTGGACACCGACACCGCCGGAGAGACGCTGCCCATAACATTCACCAACGGTGACATGACCTTCACATGGCATGCCGGCAAGAGCGACGGACTGATAACCGAAGCCGACGTCAACTACCGTAGCGCGGCGCACGGGACATCATCGCTCAACTGGAAATATGCCGACTTCAGGAGCGTGGGAGTGAAACTCTTCCCCGCGCAGCAGACATTCACGTTCACCACAACAGCCACCGGACGCCGCCGGCAAGTCACCGTGACCATCGGGATGAACGAGGTGAAGAACGACTCAAAGTGGGATACGGAGACAAAAATATCGTCCAAATACAAGAAAGTGGACACCGACGAAATAATAAAAAAACTATTGAGCCTTTAAATGAAACGACTTTTCTCCATCATTCTCGTTATAGTGCTGGCGTCAACAATGTCGGCACAGACCAAGCGCACCACCCAGACGAAGAAGACAACGACCACCGCCACAAGAAAGAAGTCGTCGTCCAGGACGTCGTCACGGAGCAAGAAGAAAACCACGGCAGCCAAGAAGACCGCGCAATACAGCAACGCCTCGATAAAGGGACTGCAGTCCAAACGCTCCAAACTGCAGAAAGACATCAGGCAACAGGAGAAAGCCCTGCGCAACAACAAGGCGGATGTGCAGAAGCGTCTGAAGAACCTGATGACCATAAACAGCGAGATTGACAAACACGAGAAGAACATACGGCAGATTGAAAGCGAGATAAAGACGCTCGACAACAATATCAGAATACTCAACGCACAGCTCAAGACACTCGAAAGCCAACTCAAGGAGCGCAAGGCAAAATACATCAAGTCCATGCGCTACATCACACGACGGCACACCGTGCAGGACCGTCTGATGTTCATATTCTCGGCAGAAAGCTTCACACAGATGTACCGCCGCCTGCGCTTCATACGCGAATATGCCGAATATCAGAAGGCACAGGGCGAGATGGTGAAGGCAAAACAGGAGCAGGTGAGAGAGAAGCAGACACAGCTGCAACAGGCGAAGAACCAGAAGAACAGCCTCCTCGGAAAGGGACGGAGAGAGCGCGAGGCACTCGAAGGACAGAAGGAAGAGCAGCAGAACATAGTGAAAACGCTGCAGAAACAACAGCGCACCATACAGCAGCTCATAGACAAGCAGCGCAAGGAGGACGCCGCGCTGAACGCCCAGATAGACCGTCTCATAGCCGAGGAGGTGGCAAAAGCCAAGGCGCGCGCCGAGGCTGAGGCAAGGCGAAAGGCTGAGGAGGCGGCGAGAAAGAAGCGGGCTGAGGAACTGGCACGCAAAAAGGCGGCAGCCGAAGCGGAGGCAAGGGCTAACGCCAAACGCATTGAAGAGGCGCGCAAACGCGAGGAGAAGATGAAGGCAGCGGCGGAGAAAGCCGCCAGACGCGACAACGAGCGGGCACGGGAGAAAGCCCTCCAGAAAGCGCGCGAGGCGACGGCGGAGCGTGAGGCTGCCGAGCGCAAGGCGGAAGCCGACAGACGCCGCAACCGCGAGGAGATGGAACGCGAGAGGCGACGCGCCACAGCCGACGCCACTATAAGCAGTGTGGACAGAAAGCTGAGCGGCAGTTTCGAAGCCAACCGCGGGCGTCTACCGATGCCTATAACAGGCACCTACCGCATAGTGAGCCACTTCGGACAGAACAATGTGGAGGGACTGAAGGGCGTGACCATCGACAACAAGGGCATCAACATCCTCGGAAGCCCGGGCTGCAAGGCACGAGCCATATTCAACGGAGAGGTGAGCGCCGTGTTCGGATTCGGAGGCTCGATGGTCGTGATGGTGCGCCACGGCATATACATCTCCGTGTACTGCAACCTCAGTTCGGTCAGCGTGCACCGCGGACAGAGCGTATCGACAGGACAGCAGCTCGGCACCGTGGCACGCGACAACATCCTCCAGTTCCAGCTGCGCCGCAATCTCGAGAAGCTGAACCCTGAGTCGTGGCTCAGATAATGGCAGGAACAGAGCGGCAGTACAGCACGGTGTGTTCTTACGGCAAGAGCCAAATATTACGTGATACATTCATAGACACAAAAATCCCCGCACCGTATGGTGTGGGGATTTTTTCTTACTTATTTCCCTGACGGCACTGTGACATCAGACGTCAGACACTCCGAGGTCGAGTCCGTCGAGCATTCTCACATACGTGTCTATGGCTTTCTCTATCTCACTCAGACATATATACTCGTCGGCGGAGTGCGATCGTGCCGAGTCACCCGGTCCGATCTTCAGCGAGTCGAAGGGCATGAGAGCCTGGTCGCTGAGCGTAGGCGAGCCGAAAGGCGTCAAGCCCAGCTCCACGCAACGGCGCACGAGAGGATGGCTCTCGCTGATGCCGGAGGAATGGAGACGGAACGAGCGCGCCGTCACATCGCTCTTCAGATGGCTGCGCACGATGTCATACACCTCCTCGTTGGTGTAAAGCTCGTTGGTGCGCACGTCCACAACCATAGTACAACGGTCGGGAACGACATTGTGCTGGGTGCCTGCGTTTATCACCGTGACGTTCATCTGCGTAGGTCCGAGAAAACGGCTCACCTTCTCAAACCTGTATCCGCGCATCCAGCACAGGTCGTCCAGGGCCTCGTATATGGCGTTCACGCCCTCACCGCGGGCGGCATGTCCCGACTTGCCACGTGCCGTGACGTCGAGCACCATCAGCCCTTTCTCAGCCACGGCGGGCTGCATCCGCGTAGGCTCTCCCACTATCGCCACATCTATCCGGGGCAGCATAGGCAGCACCATGGATATGCCCGACGCACCGGACACCTCTTCCTCCGCCGACGCCAGGTACATCATGTTGTAGCTTCTGCGCCTTCCCGCCATGATGCGGAACACCTGCAAAAGCGTCACCAGTCCGCCTCCGCAGTCGTTGCTGCCCAGTCCGTAGAGCCGGTCGCCCTCCACCTGCGGGTCGAACGGGTTGCGCGTCCACGAGTCCACCGGCTTCACCGTGTCGATGTGTGCATTGAGCAGCAGTGTTGGTCTGCCGTCATCAAACGCCTCATCGGTCACCCACACGTTGTTGCCCTCGCGCCGGCAGGTCATGCCCCACTCCTTCAGCGCGTCCTCCATCACGTCTGCCGCCCTGTCCTCCGAGCGGCTCAGCGACGGCACTTCAATCAGTCTTTTGAGCAATCCGACGGCATCGCCGGAATAATCTGTATAGTTCATAATTATAAGAATAAGTCGCAGCTGTCGCGGCATAAGGTAAGTCAGCATACGGCAGACTGCGATGTGATATATAAAAGAGTCATGCAAACGAGAGGAAAGTGGGATTGTCCCGATTCCCCATAGTGCAGTTTATCCTATGCACAAAGATAATGCAAGGCGAGTGCAGAAGCAAGTTGGGAAAACGGAGTTTTAACAGACTTGATACTGCCGAGCCGAAGCTTATCTTATACAAAGGTAAGACAAAATGATGGAATAACGAAATGACGGTGCGGATATTGCTATGTATTCGACGGGAGACGCAAGATTTTGCGTCTCTACTGGGCTGGCGCCATTGCGATACAAAGCAAAAAACTCAGTATCATTATGCAGGTAATGAAAAGTAGAGACGCAAAATCTTGCGTCTCACAAGGAGGTAAGTCATTAATCGTCAATGCCTTGTTGTGCGCGTTTATTGCTATGGACTCGACGGGAGACGCAAGATTTTGCATACATACAGGGCTTGCGCCATGTTACCAAAAACGGTCGGCAGAATCCGTATCATCGCCTTTGTGTGATGTGAAATGATGAAAACGTATATTTCATAGGATAACGTATAAATATTCATTTCCATGATGCCGTTTATGCATATTTATGTTGCCTGAACTCGCTGAGAATCGTCCGGAGACGAGACGGAGCAACTTTCGTGCGAAATACGCGGATTTTCGGCACTTTGTATAATACATTGACTAACAGTCATCTAGGCTGTCCTGTGACGCATTATGACTTTTACGGCTATGCGGAACGGGCTTTCCTGCCTTCCCGAATAGGCTTTTCCGTAAGGCGGAACGCCCTTTTCCGACATGTGATAAGGCATGTATGGTGAGACGGAACAGCCTTTTTCGTAATGTACATTATGCGAAATCGCTCCATAGATGTATATATATGATGTTTTTATACACATTCATCAGGACTCCCGATTCCATTTTACAAAAATCAGTTGTCAATATTTTTTACTGCCGGAATTGTATTTTTATGCAACGGATTATAATGTAATGAGACTGCGCCTTTTGCTTTGTAACGCAATGGCGCAAGCCCTGTATGGTTGCAAAATCTTGCGTCTCACGTCGAATACATGGCATTATCCGCACCGTCATTTCATTATTTCATCACCTTTCATTACTTTTGTACCCAAACACAAAAAACTATCCTATATGAAAATAATAACCTCCATCTACCACGCCCCGTGCTCAACCATAATGCTGGGCTCGTATGACGGGCGGCTGTGCCTGTGCGACTGGACGGGCGGCTGGCACAGCGACTCCAACTACCGCCGCCTCTTCCGCATGCTCGGCACAACGTTCGAGGAAGGCGCGTGCGACGTGAACAGTAAGGCGGCGGCGCAACTCGACGAGTATTTCGGGGGCGTGCGGCGGCAGTTCGACCTCCCGCTGCTTCTCTGCGGCACACCGTTCCAGAAAGAGGTGTGGACAGCCCTGTGGCATGTAGGCTACGGTTCCACCATGAGCTACGCACGTCTGGCTGCCACGATAGACCGTAGCAAGGCGGTAAGGGCGGTGGCTAACGCTGTCGGGGCAAACCCCATGTCTGTCATCATACCGTGCCACCGCATCACCGGAAGCGACAACAGTCTTACGGGATATGGCGGCGGACTCGACGTGAAGCGTTACCTGCTCGCGCTCGAGCAGGGCTGCCGTGCGGAGCCGTTCTGACAATGGCGGAGCGCGCAAAACACCGGCAAGCGACGCCATTGCACCCCACAGCCGGCGCCAATGTCAGCCGGCGGTAAGGCAGAAGCCAGAAAACACGCGCGGCGGAAGCCCGAAAGTAGGTTATTTTAAGATTAAAAATTTCTCCCGACAAGTTTTTTTTACTAAATTTGCATGTTATATTTTTTCATGCAAGAAAATGACTGATACACAAAACAACGCAAGCAATTACTCCGCCAGTAACATTCAAGTGCTCGAAGGACTTGAAGCCGTGCGCAAGCGACCGGCGATGTATATCGGCGACATAAGCGAGAAAGGATTGCACCATCTGGTGAATGAGACCGTGGACAACTCCATCGACGAGGCGATGGCAGGATATTGCACCGACATAGAAGTGACCATCAATGAAGACGAATCCATAACCGTCCAGGACAACGGACGAGGCATCCCGGTGGACGAACACAAGAAACTCCACAAGTCGGCACTTGAAGTCGTGATGACAGTATTGCACGCAGGAGGAAAGTTCGACAAAGGTTCATACAAGGTGAGCGGCGGTCTTCACGGTGTGGGTGTGAGCTGCGTGAACGCCCTATCGTCACATATGAAGTCGCAGGTGTTCCGCGACGGCAAGATATATCAGCAGGAATATGAGAAGGGAAAGCCACTCTATCCGGTAAAGGTTGTCGGCGAGACCACCCTGAGAGGCACACGCCAGCAGTTCTGGCCCGACCCCACCATCTTCACCACCACACACTACCAGTGGGACATCGTGGCACGGCGCATGCGCGAGCTCGCCTACCTGAACGCCGGCATACGCATAACGCTGCGCGACCTGCGCCCGGATGAGGACGGCAAAACGCGCGAGGAAGTGTTCCATGCCAAGGACGGACTGAAGGAGTTCGTGCGTTATGTCGACCGTCACCGCACTCCGCTGTTCGACGACGTGATATATCTGAAGACAGAGAAACAGGGCGTTCCCATCGAGGTAGCCGTGATGTACAACACCGACTACAGCGAGAACATCCACTCCTACGTCAACAACATCAACACTATAGAGGGAGGAACGCACCTCACAGGATTCCGCGCCGCGCTCACACGTACGCTGAAAAGCTATGCCGACGCCGACCCCGTAATATCAAAGAACATCGAGAAAGCGAAGATAGAAATAGCCGGAGAGGACTTCCGCGAGGGTCTCACGGCTGTCATATCAATAAAGGTGGCAGAGCCGCAGTTTGAGGGACAGACCAAGACAAAGCTCGGAAACAGCGAGGTGGCAGGTGCTGTCCAGCAGGCGGTAGGTGAGGCTCTGACCGACTATCTGGAGGAACATCCGAAGGAAGCGAAGCTCATCTGCGACAAGGTGATACTCGCCGCTACCGCTCGAATAGCAGCACGCAAGGCACGGGAGAGCATACAGCGCAAGAACCCCATGACCGGAGGAGGACTCCCCGGCAAGCTTGCCGACTGCTCGAACAAAGACCCGAAAGAGTGCGAGATATTCCTCGTGGAGGGCGACTCCGCCGGTGGCTCCGCCAAGCAGGGACGCGACCGCTACACACAAGCCATACTGCCGCTGCGCGGAAAGATTCTGAATGTGGAGAAGGTGATGTGGCACAAGGTGTTTGAAAGCGAGTCGGTGATGAACATCATTCAGAGCATCGGCGTGCGTTTCGGCGTTGACGGCGAGGACGACAAGGAAGCCAACATCGACAAACTGCGCTATGACAAGATAATAATCATGACCGATGCCGACGTCGACGGTTCTCACATCGACACGCTCATCATGACTCTGTTCTACCGCTTCATGCCTAAGATAATACAGGAGGGGCATCTCTACATCGCCACTCCGCCGCTCTATCTCTGCACATATAAGAATAAGGTGAAGGAATATTGCTACACCGAGCAGCAGAGACAGGCGTTCATAGACCGCTACGCGGAAGGAAAGGAGGACAACAAGAGCCTGCACACGCAACGCTACAAAGGTCTTGGCGAGATGAATCCGGAGCAACTCTGGGAGACCACAATGGACCCCAAGCGGCGTCTGCTCAAACAGGTGACCATAGAGAACGCCGCCGAGGCTGACGAGATATTCTCAATGCTGATGGGCGACGACGTGGAACCGCGCCGCCAGTTCATAGAGAAGAACGCCACCTACGCAAACATCGACGCATGAGAAAACGACATGACATACCACTCTCAAGGCTGTGCCGCAACACCACGTCACAGCCTTGAACATTATGACAGCAGCCGTCTCATGACATCATCCGGACAATATGCACGGGCACGGAAAGACGAACGGAAAACACATCTTTATAATAATACGGCTCCATTTAAGTGAAAAAAGCCCGGAATGGACAATATTCACCTGAATCGTGAACAATCTTACCCGACGCATCTACGCTCTTTGCATAAATTTGCCGCATAAGAACAACAAAGGAAACATAAATGACCTGAACAACGGACAAACGTAGAATCCTTATATGTTCCATGTAAATGCGCATTACACAACAACCAAATCAATAAACAATCAAACCAGATAATGTAATGAAAAAAACACGAAAATTACTCATGACTCTGCTGTCAGCCATGCCGATAGCAGCGATGTACGGTGCAGACGTACGTTTCATCAACAACACAGACGGCGTCACCGCCGCACGCTTAAGCAACGTAGTGAAGATTGTCCTCAACCAGAGCGCAGCCGAAGTGACGGCATCCGACGGCAAGACAACCCGTGTGGAAAACTCCGCATTCAACTGTTTCACAATAAACAAGAATGCAGGCACCACATCTATCGACACGGCTCACGGTGACGGAATGACACTCTCCATAAACGGGAACATCCTTACCGCCACATCAGCGCAGGGCGTGGACCGCATGGAGCTCATCACTCCTGACGGACGGACAGTGGCTGCATATAGCGGCAGAAGCAGGCAGGCGGCGATTGACGTAGGCAGCTGCCGCGCAGGCATATATATTGTAAAGGCAAGCTCAGGCAAACATACAACAACAAAAAAGATAATTATAAAATAACCGGAAATGAAAACCACACAATCTATCAAGGCGGTCATCATGACTGTCATGGCATCGGTTGCCATGTCCGCAGCAGCGCAGACAGACAAACAGGAAAGCATTATTCTCTATAGTTACGGACAAGTTGTATTCTCCGACCTGTCTGAAAACATAGACAGTGTCGCCCTCGAGAACTCGAGGAAGCAGGTGAGTCTGTACGACAAACAGAAAAACAAGGTGTTCAGCATAGGAGCCAACTTGCTCGACAGCATAAAATTCCACAGCGCGCCGAAAGCCGACATGTTCGACGTGGAATTCAGAAACGACGGTTCGGCTGCCGACATCTCGCCGATGAAGAACGCCATACAGGCAGGCAGTCAGGCACCGGAGACATACTATGACGCGGCTTTAGGGCGCTTTGTGGGCAGGTTCTCGAATGCCTGGGGCGGCGGCAACAGCTACTGTTATTACAGGATGGACTATGGCGACAACCAGACCTTCATGGACAATCTTGCCGACGGACACACTCTCGAAGCGCTTGTCAAACCAGAGTATGAGGGCGAGATAAAAGATGTGGAGTGCAAGTTCTTCGCCTCACACGAGGCTGGCGGAACCGGACTGATGGTGTGCAAGAAGGACAGAGGACTCAACGGCGGCAACGAGCTGACCTTTCTTCCCAACGTGTCGGAGAACGGACGGAGCTCTTGGCAGTGGGGAGTGAGCGGCGTGACTCCCGAGAGCGGTAAGTGGTATCACGTTGTCGGAGTGTACGACAAGGCTAACGGAAAGATTCACGTATACGTAAACGGCATACTGAGAAACTCGGTTTCAGTCAGGGGTTCTTATGTATTCCAGAAGCCGGAGTACAGATGGTTCTGCATAGGAGCTGACGCCGGTCCCACCGGACAGATAGGTTGGAGAGGCGAAGTAGCCTTGGCAAGGATATACAACGCACCACTCACCGCATCGGACGTGAGCGCACTGTGGAACAACGTGAAAGACAAGGTGAGCAAGGAAAGGCACGACCTTGTGAGCGGAGTGTCCTATCTGAACGCTTTCCCCGTAAAGGGCAGCGCGCAACTGAGCATCAGCGGCAAAGGCTTCGAGCAAGGCGACAAGGTGAGAATAAGCAATGTGAGCAACGACGGAGGCATTGACGAAACCCTCACCGCCACCATCACATCCGACGGCATAAGCGTTAGACTGCCGGAAGGGATGACAGACGGACGCTACAGACTCATGCTCATACGCGGCGAAGAGATGCAGGATCTCGGGACAATCACCGTGAACGCAGTGCAGACAATGCCTCATCCGGCACATACCGTGGCTCACCGCGGATACTGGAACACTGAAGGCGCGGCACAGAACTCGCGCACGGCACTGCGCAAGGCGATAGAAGCAGGCATGTATGGTGTTGAGACCGACATATGGCTTAACGCCGACGGAGAGCTCTTCATCAACCATGACCCGTCGTTCAACGGTGTCACCATAAAGAACGCGACATCCTATCAATGTGAGAACCTGACTCTTGGCAACGGTGAGAAGATGCCGCGTCTGAGCGATTTCTTCGACATAATGAAGGAAAAAGGAGGCAAGACAATACTCGTAATCGAAATAAAGGACCACGGCAGTGACGCTCTCAACAAGGCTGCCGCAAGCGCAGCGGTAAAGGCGGTGAGAGAATCCGGGCTGCGCGACAGGTGTGAGTACATCTCCTTCAGCAGCGTGGCTTGCGAACAGGTGGTGAAGGACGACCCCGAGGCAAAGGTGGCTTACCTCAGCGGAGACAAGTCGCCTGCGGAACTTCACGAGAAGGGCTACACCGGCATAGACTATCACCAGAATGTCATCACCTCACATCCGGAATGGGTGGAGGAGGCTCACCGCCTCGGCATGACGGTGAACGTATGGACCGTCAACGGGACGGAGGACATGATGAAGCTGTGTTCCATGGGAGTGGATCTGATAACGACAGACAATCCTGTGGCTGCTTCTCTTCTTGAGAAATATCTCGAGGACAACAAATAGACTTACATCTCCGCATGCGCACGACGGCATGCGGAGATGTTTTTCTCATGCCATCGGCTTACAGCAC
>ULTJ01034148.1_pt1 | contig 13768 bp, 9 predicted proteins | sample 1957491 | NCBI WGS metagenome assembly ULTJ01 (sample SAMEA4835731, study PRJEB28245) | human gut metagenome | biome: gut microbiome; material: fecal sample | place: Denmark | collected 2008 | reverse complement strand
AAGCCACCAGACCAGCCAATAGTTGCACATCGTATTTTCTTTCGGCGTCAAACCCCATCATCAGGTTACTTAAATTCAACAGGTAGTCCACGCTGCCGCTTACCATGTTGTAACTGACCGCCCCTCCCTTCATGTCCACAGACAACGGGCTGAAATCCAATGATACCCGTGCGGATGAAATGGGAGTGAGTATACGTCCTGCCGCCAGCATTGCCTGATAGTTGAAATGACGTTTCAGCTCGTAGCGTTTGGGCTCCAACGGAATGGCAAAGCCCACTGCGCCACTGGCGAAGAAGGAAGGTCTGAAGTCTTCTACAGATAACGAGCGAGCCATCCGGTTTTCTTCATTCGACCTGCGTATTTCAATACCTATATTGATATTGAGTAAGTTATCCGTATATTTCTTTGCCAGATATCTGTTCTCTAATTTTTCATTGGTCTTCAAAGAGTATGAAGCCATTGTAGTGCGTGGTTCTATAAATAATGATATATCGTCAAAGAGCTTGTACTTCAACTGTACGCCACCCGTAATTCCCGTGTACCCTCCTTTGGCGGGATGATAACCGCTTTCTTTTCTGATAAGTCCCAATTCCCCGCCAGCCAGCAGATTTACAGAAAACTTAGGGTCAGCCTGGTGTCCGTTGAAGAAATACGTAGCGTCTAGCATACCCTCCAGGCGCCCCCCCAGATATGTTGACATTTCATAAAACTCTTCTTTTTCGTCAGTTTCCGTTTCCGCGATTACTTTCTTGTGCCATGTGTCGGCTGATTTAAATCCCGACAACCGCAACCCGAATGCCGGTATCAACCACTTTCCCGCCGACAGGCTGAAATGCGGTCCGATGGAATTTGTCAATCCTATTTCGTCAGTCAAGCGTGATGCCTGGATTTGCCCACCGGCAGCAAAACTGATAAATGTGTTATCCAGAAACTTATCTCCTTCCAGCGTCCTCATTTTTCCGAAAGGCTTCCACGCCTTGAAACGGTAGTTCATGCCCACTATGGCACCGTATGTCATATCATACTTGTGCCAGTTCTTTTGGAAAGAGTGGTCTATCCCGTCGCTTAAGATGCTGAAACGCGGTTCTATAAAAAAGTCCACTTGTGCGGTGGGGTGCAGTTTCAGTTGTACGCCCAGATGCAATTCACCCACATGTTCCGCATTGCCCGCCAGCGAGGAATATTGATAGCCTACACCGGCCACGGTCAGGAACTCAAAAAGGCGTCCGGGGTTATACCCACTCGTATAAGTGGTCACATTCAGCAAGTAGTCCAGTTGCAAGCCGAACCGCTTCAATGTTTCATTATCCACTTTCCGTGCTAAGTTTCCGGCAATCAATGATGCCCTCACGGTGTGTGAAGGCGCAAATTGCCAGTTGGCTGCAATTCCTCCTATAGGCCCTGTACTGAAGTCGGCGCTTCCGCGTGGCACCATTTTGTCCATTCCCCCGAACAGGGAGATATAGATATTGTTTTTCCATAACGTATCAAATGGTACGGCATCAGGATGGCGATAACGTTTGGAAAATATTTGTTTCGTGGCATCAAAGCCGGTATTTTTGGTAGTCGTACTGTCTTGCGGTTGTACAGGTTGTGTTTCCTGGATTTTCTGTTTGTCCTGCTTCACCGGTTCTTGGGGCTGTTGCGCCATGGCAGTCATAATCCCTGTCAGCAACATTCCCCCCAGTAGTATGATTGATTTTCTCATTATACCTTATACTTTATACTTTATCCCTAATATAGCTTCCAATCTCCCTGTTCAAAATAGTCCATGAACTCCTTACTGATTTCGCCGTCGTTGGTGGCTATCTTGTGGTACTTCTTATCTTTCTGGATAATGGCATCCAGGCGTACACACGCTTCGTCAAAATCCAGCGCATTATCGTAACTCCATTCGTATAGTTTCTTGTTTCTGATGTAAAGGACCAGTTTCAGATATTGCTTCAGTGAACTGTCAGGGATGGAATCCAATGCCGTTTCCGCTTCCCGGTTGTATGGATCTGTTTCCATAGCCATACACATAACCACATTGTTCATGGGCGATGAACTCTTCACCTGCTGAAAAACTTTTTTCCGTTCTTCCGATTCTTTTATGTTGGCCGCTCCCCGGTAATCATAATATCCACCCAGACAGTTAGCGAAAGCCTTAATCATCTGGAAACGTTCCGTGTCAGGCAATTTGTCGGCCAGGATACTGGCTTCCTCAAAGTTATAAGCACGTATGTACATTGCCAGTTGGTTGGCTACGATAGTTTCAGGGTTAACCTCCGTCTTTATCACACTGATACCATCATTAAACGTATCTATCATATTCACCTTGCGGGTGATGTCTATCAGAGGTTTCAGCACACTTACGTCGAAAGTGTCACGCCGTAGCAGTGCCACGGCGAGGTTGTTGGCGGCAAGTATCCACGGCTTTTCCTTTCCTTTCAAGTCGTATGCCATGGTCTCTTTGTACGCGCGTCTGAATACCTTTTCCGCCTCTTTCGGGTCTTTCACCATCTGGAAGAGGTGCCAGTATTCGTAGCGTGTAAACGACTTCTTGCCGTCCCGGTAGTCAGGGTCGTTTTTGTAGCGATCCAATATTTCGTCAGGATTCAGTTCACGGAATATCTCGTGCTTGTATTCATACTGAACGGTACGCAGTTTGGGCAGCCGGTCTTTTATGATGGTGGCATAATAGGGCAGTCGGGATACGGCGGCGAATTGCGCATCAGGATTTTTGTATTTCTGTGTTATTTCCCTGATGTCGGCGGCTTGGCTCGTCAAGCTGTCCTGTTCCAGCAGGTCGGCTACTTCGTCCCAAGTAGCCACGCGTGTTTCGTTGGGATGTTTAAATACACGTTTCCATTTTTCGGGTGGAATTACGGAAGTGATTTGTTGCAGGGCGTAGGCAGTACGTCTTCGGGCAAGTTCCAGGTTGCTGGCATAGCGTCCTTCGGGCGATGACACACCTGTAATTTTGAATTCTTTCAGAGTAGTTCCCTCTCCATTAACGATGTTCATCAGGTCATCTTGCAACTTGTGCATTTGGGCGATGTTGGTAGAATCCTCAGGATCAAGTTCCGCTTTACCCACAAGGAAAGTGAGGGATATGTTTCCGGCCGTATTGCGTCGTTCGCGCCGGGGAGTTTCTTTATATTTGTTGGGGTCTAGTTCAAAGTCGGGGAATGAAAATTCCAGGAATTGCAGAGGCCGTTTAATCTTGCAAGTGGTCAGTTTCCATTCATCCGTGTAAGTAGGGTGAGTATAGTCGGCAATGATAACCTTGGTAAGCACGCTGTATATTCGTCTTGGATCGGGCACGGGTACCGAGTCTTTCACGGTCAGGTCGAAGCGTCCTTCATCCAGTACGCGGCGTTGGCTGATGAATGGGGCAAGCTTGTCGTTCTTTATGTTGTACGCCATGCGGCGGTCTTGTGTCAGTCCGTATTCCTCGCCGTCTATCACGGTGGGTTCAATGTAGCTCACGGTATCTTCTGTGGTGCAGTCCACCACGTATGGCTGCATGATGAGCCGTCTGTTAGGTGCTCCGTAGTTACTGGGAATTCCGACGGAATTGTCCACGATGAGCTTGTTGCCTATAATTTTACCGGCTACAGGTTTGGGTTGCGGTTTCTTGCTTTCCGCCACCACCTCTACTTCGTCCAAGGCGATACCGCCGTCGATGGAGAGGTCGATAGTCTGTTTGTAGTTCACCTCTCTCAGTTCGCTTTTCATGGCTACACGGAAGATGAGTGCGCCGGTTTCAGCCACACGTATTTCGTAATATCCGTCAGCACCCGCCACTGCGTCGGCATCGGACATCATGGTACCTCCTCCGCCTTCCAGTTGTTTCAGGGCATCGCGGGCGGCAGCCACCGTGTTGAAGGCGAACACGTATACCTTTTCGGTCACGGGGAACGGGCGTGCTTTCTTTTCGCCTTCGGGCAGATTCAGCACTTTACCCGACACGATACTGATTTCTTGTGCCATCATCGTTTGAAGTGTTGTAAAAGCCATGGCTATACAAAACAGAATTTTACCCAATTCCTTCATATCCTTTTTAACTTTTATCTATTAATTCTGAACTATTTGAATATATACGATATCGATACCCCCAACTTAATCGGCAGTAACTTGTATCCGTTGGCATTGGCTTGCGTCACGCCGTTTTCGGCGTAGTCGTCCATGTTGTCGGTTTTGTAATGCTGTTTCTGATTGAAGTATACGGCACCGAAACCACCGTAGAACTCCACGTTGAGGCGCTTGCTCAGGTTGAGCGCATAGCCGAAAGTAATGCCTGCGCCGAAAGCATCACCTTTATAAACTTGTTCTCCCCAAGCGATGTCGTAGGTGGTACCCAGGGCGGCTACTCCTACAAATTCACGGGTCATGGGGCGACCGTTGAACCAATAACGGTATTCGGGCTGGAAGCCCAGTATCTTGGCCTTGTTGCCATAGATGTTTACAGAGCCGAAAGCGGACAAGTCAATGCTGCTTCGTTCCCCCACAACGAATTCGCAACCCACGTTGGGCGTCATGGCGGCAAGCATCAGTCCGTTGGTTTTTACAGCTACTTGCTGGGCGTGCAGGATGGGGATGCAGCAGAGCATCAGTAACAAGAGGAGTGCACTGCGCAATGGGAGAGTATGGGGTTGTTTCGGCATGATGAAAATTGTTATTTGTTATAGTCAATAGGATATTCCTCTGAACTACTCCAGTCATCCAGTGAGGCTGAGGCAGAACTTTTCGGATGAAAGTTAATAAGGACTCTGGTCTTTTTATTACTTTCAAGATCAATGCTGGGATTGGCTTCCCCGGCTTCATATACGGTGTAGTTGGTAGCTTCTGTGGCATCGCCCATCTTCACTGTCAGTGCTATGGAGGTTATGACATTCTTACCAGGCAGGGTGCTGTGGATAAACTGTGACGTTTGTTCACTTGCCGGAGTGGTGCTAAGGAGAATACCCTTACCGAGTGTTTCAGTATAAGTTTCCGGCTGTACCAGAGCGGGGATAATCTCTCCGGTGCGCAGGTTCATGTAGCCATGCAGGGATGTTCTGAACTTCACTTTAATGGCTTGCAGCACATACTTTTCTTTCTCATCGTCGGTCATCACGAGGATTTGTAGTTGCGCCATGCGGTGCGTCAGGTCAAAGTGTGCTTTCCCCGGCTGTGTCGCTTCGCTATCTGCCGAACTCTTGCGCTCAATGGTGGCTGTTGCCGTGTCGTGCAAAGGGTCTACAGGAGCATTGGTCCATTCGCCGCCCTGGTAGCTCATGCCGCTTTTCACACGGATGCAAAGGTCGGTGGTCGGCGATTTAGGCCACGACAATATCCCGGTGTCGGCAGTATAGGGACAATAAGCGTAGAGGAAGGCTTTTTCGCGACCGGCAGGGAAGTATATCTTCGCTGTGCTGCTGGTGAGTGAACCATTGCTGTTGTCATACTCCAAACTGTGGTTGCTCATATAGATACTGTCGCAGAATGATTCTTCTTCGCCTAACACTTCTTGTGTTTGTTTACCTTTGGCACCGTAAAGCCCTATTGTAGCCCCTACAAGCGACTCTTGAAAGTCTGTTCCCGCTCGGGTCACCACTGTGCTGACTTCCGCTACGCGGGCGCTTAGTAGAATCTCCACCGGCTCCTGCTCCCCGTTGTCGGGGAGGGGAGTCAGTGAAGCTTCTTGTTCGCACCCTGCCAACAGGGAGAGAAGCATAGTACTGAAGATATACAATATGTTTACTTGTTTACTCATTTATAAATCTTGTTCTGCTGAGGTTTACTCTACATCGATATTTACGTCACCCTTGTCAGTCCATTCAGTGAGCGAAGCGTCAGCTTCTACCTGTTGCATGGCATAGATACCAATCTTGATGTTATAGCTGGAACCTGCTACAAAACCGTCATTACCGTTGCTCAATGTCAAAGTTACGGTTTGCGCATTGTCTTCGTCTAATGCTCCGGTTGCACCACCTGCAAGTGGAGGTACTACCGTTAATTCCAATTGATAGCTATTAGCGGGTATCAGCATAAGATAACCGGCAACTTTGCCATTAGTCTCGGGTTGAAGATCAGCATTTGAAACGTCATCGGTAAAGTTACCACTTGCGTCAGTACCTCTCATCTGTAGGTTGGCGGTTGTTCCGCTTGCGGTGAGAGTACCGTCGAGAATATTCAGTGTCGGCGTACCTTGTGCTTGTATGGTGATGTTTCTTACTCGCATTTTTCCAGCTGCTGTCTTGTCTGCTGTCGATTGTTTTTCGGCGGGTACGACATAGAACTGTAATTGTGTGAGTTGGTGTGTGAAACAGATATTAGGAACCCACGGGTAGTTTTTTAAGGTATTTTGGCTGTTTAATTCACGGTGGTACTTTAACATACGGATGTACTTTGCATTATACCCATTGATAGCCGTTGTTGTGAGAGTGCCACTTGTTTCGTAGATATCACCGGCTGCAATAGTTTTAGCTTCTGCTTTGTTCCAGATGATATCTTGTGAACCATTGAAGCCTTCAAATGTAACAGTGGCTCCGTTGGCTGTTGTTTTGGCTGTATTGGAGTCAAGATATGGTCCGTATCCATAAAACGTAAAGTTTTTGGTAGCTTGCATAGGATAATATTCTACACAGCTGGGTGCCGTTCCTGTATTGTCATAAAGGGAAATTTTGTAAGGAGCGGTTACGGCAGGATTCCCATCTGTGCCAACGTCAGGATTTTCACTTGTACCAAGGTTTGTATGGGATACATCTGCTCCGTCTGCTTCATTACGTTCTTCGCTTGTCACTACTGCTTTTCGGTTCTCGAGCAACAGATTACCTGTTGTGTTCCATGCACCCGTTGTGCTTGCAGCATAGATGCCTACCGTTGTCTTTCCGTTAGCGAATGTATTGTTGGTAAGCGGGGCACGAGTCCCAACATTGGCAGAAGCGGTATAATCACCACCACCCAATTGGATAACTACTTGTCCGTCCGGACTAACCCAATCGTCTTCGGTCACCTGTTTTTCCGGTTCTTCAACCACTGGGTCATCATTCTTAGAGCAGGCTGTCATCAATGTGGTGGCTGCCAATGCCCATATCCATATATTCTTTTTCATAATTTTGAGTAATGAGTTCTTTTTAAACATATTGTTCTTTTCTCTAAAGTAAAAACTGTTCCCATTAGGAGAGACGCCCGTTTCTTCGTAGAGAAACTTCTGTTTCCATTAAAGGGAATGGAGTTGCCGTTGATGGAAACCGTCATTCCCGTGTGTGAGAATGATTGTTCCCCTTTGAAGGGGATTGTCATGTCGGGCGAGCGGGAATCTCTTCTCTATGCTTCGCAGGGGAGAAGGGAAGCTCCGACTACGCCCGTTGTGACATGAATATATTCCGCATTATGCGGAAAAGCAATGTGAAATTACAGGATTAAGGTGCAGGTTGTGGTTCTGTATTATCCTCAATGTCTGTATTAATATCTCCACCTTCTTCCCATGCGGTAAGTTCTGCAGAGATTTCAATTCTTTCGAAGCCATAGATAGTCAAGTATACGTTGTAAGACTTACCCGGTTCAAACTTCAAACTACCATCTGTAGTACTGGCGGTTGCAATTGCTTTTTCATATAATTTCAAATCAGAAGAGTTTGACTTCCAGTCATAGGTTATATCACCAGAAATTTCGTCTTCTGTTTGAATTAAGTATTGTTTCAAATCAATAGTGAAATCAATGTCACCATTCGGGAAGAACAATACGGGTTCACCTACTGGAGTACCTTTTACTGCGTCGATGTCTGTATCTACAGTAGGTTTGTTTGCATCATTCCATGGATATTTAGGACATACAAATGTCTTTAAATTATTATTGGTAGGAGCATTTGCATCTGCTGCATTCATTTCTACTTCTAACTCACCACTAGCATTCTTCTGATGAATATAGAAAGGAGCCGTAGTTCCGTCTACTTTTGTTGATGCCGGCTTTTCAACCTGGGCTGTTGCATCAACATTTGTCAGATTCATGTTAATTTTACTAACCATGTCTTTTAATGTGACACGAGTAACTTGCATACCGAGTTTTACATCATCTGTTGATTTTCTTTCTTCCCATGCTGAACTAGTTGTGTTGTATGTATATCCGGCTGCTGCATCGTTACCTGCCCGAACGTAGAATTGTAGACGAGCCAACTGATGCTGAAATTTCAGTATAGGTTTAATTTTTGCACGTGCGGTACGAGCACTAAACTGATAGTTTGATACGAGTTTAGCCCAATCTGCGATGGCATCTTTGATATAGTATGGTTTGTCAGTTTCGGTGGTGTTTTGAGTTTCAGGTAAAGCTATGGTTGCTGCACCTAAAATATCTTGTGTACCATTAATTTCAATATTATTCAGTGACATTGTCGTTGCTTTGGTTGTTGCATCGGCTGAAATTGTGACAGCATCAGCTGTTGCGTCATCAATATGGTAACCATAGAATTTGTATGTGCCTGTTGCGGGGTAGTACTTGTATTGGATGGTACCTTTATCATCCTGACCTGTTGTTGCATTGTAACTACCATGGGTGTAAATACGGATGTCTCCTGAATTTTTGTCAGCAGGGGCACGAAACTCTAATCCGTTAGTAGGGTCGTTGTCAAGAATCTTAGTACCTGCAGGGTCTTCAGCTTCCAAACCAGTTGTTTTATCTATCATATAGATAAATAATCGCTGGCTGCTCCAGTGATTTTTGTCTCCCTCTACATCACCTACGGAACCGAAACCTCTGGTATTTACTGTAACAGAAGGATTACTTACGCCCAGCTCAATAGCCACTTTGTCGTCATTGTTACCTTCATCCGGATTAGGTACTACACCCGGATCATTGTCTTTTGAACAGCTGCTCAACATAGCGAGAGCCATTGCTGCATAGAAAAATTGCTTTTTCATAATCACAAAAATTTAAATTAATAATAAAAACTATATTTAATACTCACTTATTTTTTTCAATATCATCCTGGTCTATATCAATATCACCACCGTGTTCCCACGAAGCAGGTTGTACGTTTATCTGTATATCCTGCGAACCATATACACTGGCGGTGATGGTGTATTCCCTACTTTTCATAAATCCGTAGGTCAGAAAGTTACCTTCGGTATCTTTATTATATATTATATCTTTCAAATCGTGGGTCGCGACACCTAGCACCGGTTCTGCCGTCTCATCCCCATCCCGATAATATTCCGTCTCTATGATGAGACGGGCATTGTTGCCGGGTGGTGCCAAGAATACACCCCCTTCCAGTTCGGTAGGTTTATTCTCTTCTCCCTCTTCCACGGGGGGATGCTTGGGATGATAGAGTGTACCGTTATCGGATGTCCAAGTCTTCACGCGCCAGGCGGCTTCTCTGTCAGCTCCTTCAGAAGGTTCACGGGCAACCAGTTCAGCCCGTTCCCCGTCTTCGGGAAAAGAAGCGCCTAGCTTTGTGAGGTCATAAGCCGCAACGGTGAAGGTACCTTTGTGCACCGTTTCCAGTCTTACGGACTTGATGCGTATAAAATCAGAGATACCGCCATTCAGGGCGGAACGGAATTTCACTTTCACGTACGCCATCTGGTGCTGCATGCGTATGATAGGCCAAAGATTGAAGCGGGCGGTATAAGTACTGTAATAGTAGCCTTTTACCGTTTTCAATTCATCGGGCTGTAGTTGCTTCAGGCGGCTCGCCAGTTCCTGGTAGTCACCGTAGTCCTTATCGGGGTTCTTTTCTATCTCACCTATCAGCGTGCCCAGATTGGAGGCGGAAGCACACATCAAGTCCTGCGAACCGTCCACCGTAACGTCAAAACTGATGCGGTCGATGGTGCGCTGCACGCTGCCTATCTTGGCGTCGTCGTAGTAGTAGGCGAAGAAGTTGAACGGGTCGAGCTGTTGCTGCATGCTGTAGTAGGGGGCATTGGTGGTGCTTATCCAGTTGACAAACGAACCGTTTCCGGCATAGCGGGCGCGCTTGCCGTGCTCCTTGCATTGCTCGGGAGTGAGGTAGGGGTAACCGTTCTTATCCCTTTCGGGATTGGCGGCATCCTGCATCATAGGCTCGTCGCAACTGCCGTCCACCAGGCAGTAGCGCTGGTTCACGTCGTCCAGGCGGTGGGTGGTGTAAACGTTGTCACCGGCGTTGTCGCGGCGGAAGGCGTAGATGAAGAAAAGGCCTTTCTGCATCCGCTTGCTGTAGTTGTTCGCGTCGGCAGGGTCGATGACGCCCGTACCACGCGTCAGTACATTGTAGATGGGGTCACAGAATGCCACCATCACAGGTACCTTGTCCCTGTCGGGGTTGATGTCCGGCTCATCGGGAGTGACGGGCGTTTCGTCACCGGTATACAGGTTGCCACAGCTGTAAAAAGCCAGTAGTAACACAAATGACAATAAGAAACGGATTCTTATTACACTGCGGGAGCTATATGTATGTGGCAATCTATTCATCATATCTCAATGTCAATATCTCCATCAGGGTCGGTGGGGTCAAAAGGAATCCAACCCATGCCACTGTCATCGGGTACTATCTTGTCTTTCTCTATTATCAACGGGAGGTTCACTTCCACGTTCACGTCGTCCTTGCTGTAGCGCATGTAGGTCTTGCCGTCGCGCACCTCGACGAGACGTTCAGCCATCAGCTCATCCCGTATGTTGATGCCGGCATAAACGTAGCGCCCTGTCCTTTTGGGGTTTCCTTCTTCATCCAAAACTTTATTCCCCTGGTCGTCCAGCACGTCGGACCACACCTTCACCGCCACCTGCACGATGCCCGAACCGTTGAGATGGTTTTTGCTGCTGCTGGGAATCACGCCCAGCGTATTGAATCGGGCGGTGCAACGATAAGTGTCCTCACTCTCTTTCACAAAGTCCTGGCGTTTGCCATCTTCTCCGGCGGCGGGCTCCATGTCTTGCTTGTCCTTCGGTTTCACTATTTTTTGCGCCATGCGGTAGAGTTTGGTGGTGTCCAGATAAGCTTCGCTGATATTGAAGCGTCCGCATATTCCGGACAGTTCCACGATGGGAGAGTCGAGGTCGTCCACGCTTACCCTTTCGCCACTGCTGTTTGCCTTCAATTGTATCTTGAAGATGATGTTTACGCCCAAGCTGACGCGTTGCATGTCGAAGTCGATGATGGTTTCTTGTCCCGTATTGATGTTGACCCCTTTCTTCACGGCGTGATATATGGGGGCTGTGATGTTTTCCAGATATTCATAGTTGGGGTTGAAATCCGGCAAGTCATTGTCGCCTACAATGTCCGGTTTCTTGTCTCCCATACTTTTGATGTGCAGATAGAGGTCGCTTACTTTAGTCTGGGTGTCGTTGATGTAATTATCCAGGTTTTCTATCTCGATGGCGGCTTCTTCGGGCATTTCAGGCTCGGGTGCAGGGGAAGTGTCTTCGCCTTCACCTTCCGTGCCTTCGTCCTTGGCATTCACTGAAATCCTTTGATTGTTGATAGCGAAGATATTGTATTCGCCGCCTCGCAGATAGAAACTGCGGGTGGCCCCTTCTCCGGCTTCCAAAAGTTCGGAGGAACTCTGCCGGTAGGATATATTATCTTCTTTGATAGGGTCTTTGGAGGTGTCGGCTACGCCGTACGTGCGCCATGTGTTGATGATGCGGCTGGCTACAATATTTATCTCACCGGGGATGTCGGCTTTGTTGACGTTTCCCCAGTTGAAACTTGCGCGTACGTTTGCCACATGCGGATGCTCCACTTCGGGGCAAAGTTCCACTGTGGTGCAGGCAGACATCCCGCATAGCACGGCAATCAGTGTGAGGAGGCGTACAAAGAAGTGTCGTTTCATTCTGCATCCTCCTTTTCTTTAGCATCCGCTTCAGCGGGAGCGGTTGCGTTGTCTTCCGGTTTTACAGCCTCGCCGGGCGTAGCGTTACCGTCGGCTTCTTTTTTATTTTTCTTGCCTTTCTTGCTCTTTTTCTCTTTCTTCTCTTTATTGGCTTTCCGCTCAACTTTTTCTGCTTCTTTGGCAGTACGTTTTATCTGCTTGGCTGTATCTTGCAGTTCGGCTTGCTGCTTTTGCGCTTCTTCATATTCTTTCAGGGCCTTGCGCAGGGTCTTTTCCTGTTCGGAACTTAGTGTGTCGGACAGTTGTATACCTAATGAATCGGCTACATGCTTGCGCAGCTTTTCTGCGGCTTCCTTTTCGGCTTGCTGTATGCGCTCTTCCTGCATCAGCTTCCATTGCTTCAGCTCTTCTTTGTTCAGCAGGCTGTCGGGGCTGCTGCCGCCTTGCTTGCGCACGGCACCGGCAATGGAGTCAATGCGCAGGCGCATTGCATTGATTTTGGCATTGATGGCATTGCGCTTTTCACTGCGTATCTGTACGCGGCGATAGATGGATTCTTTATATTTGTCTCCGGCAGACATGAAACGGTAGACGAAAGCGACCCGCAAATCGGTGGGTACGGGGAATGGCACAAGATGCCCTCCCTTACTCTTCCCGGCGATTTGAGGATAGCAATTGCTTTCAGCATCGTGTGTATAGACATCGTACGAGGTATAGAGCAGACCGATGGAACCGCCCAGTTCCAAATCTATATAACCATTGCGGTATCCATAAAGTGGGGCGGTATAACCGACACTGAGGCCTACACCGTAGGAGGTACCTTGCTTGCCTTCTTTACCTATCTTGAAGTTATAGCTTGAAGCGTTGGCATATATCCCCCAGTAGTAGGCACGGTTCTGGCGAGGGTGTTTGCGTTGGGTGGTAAACACGGTCTCTTTGAGCCGTGTCAGCAGATTGGCGTCTTTTGTAACTCCGCCACGTTGGCGTGTGCGGAAATATTGCCTCCACTCCACGCGTGCGTCGAAAAGGTTGAATACTGTCGATGGCTTGTATTTCTGGCTGGTGTTCCAGTTCCATTTCAGATTAGCACTGACCGTACGCTTGTTTCGGATGGTGTTACCCAGGTCGAACTCCACACCGATATTGGGTATTGTCAATAACCAGTCGACTGCATTTGTTTTGATGCCCCAGCGGTCTTTGAAAGAAATACTTTCGTTTTTTGTATCCTCTTTCTTACCGCGTGGTGACTGCGCACATGCGTCATTCATAGTTATTGATAAAAGAAAGCATACTACTATAATTTTTAATGAAAAAAAGTAGCGCTTTTTTTTATTTCCTTGTGATAAAATCACTTTCTTTATATAAGATTTTTTTGTTCGTTTGCGGCATCAAAAATATATGCTTTATTAATATGAACAAAGTTTTTGATTAACTTTTTTTGTGTGAAAGGGTCTTTTTTAACGTTATATACGTAAAAAATGTATTGATTGAATAAATTTATCACGGTTTTCCGTGATAAATGTCTTACAGGTATAAAAAGAAAAGTGTAAATCCTATTCTAAGAATTTACACTTTTCCATTAAAAAAATAATTTTTACTTGCCTCTATGCCGGTTGGCACGTTTCTTACGGATTTCAGCTTTCATCTTCGCTGCTCCAGAGCCGTGCAGGCCGGTGATGTAGGTCTTTTTCTTGGCCTTGGTTTTTATCTTGTTTTCTTCTTTAGGCTTGTCTTTTTTGCCTTTGAAAACAATACCGCCCATCATTGCTTCTTCTATACTCATTATGGATAGGTTGATAGTTGATAATTGATAGTTGATAGTCAGGTTGCGCCGTTTCTACTTTACTGGGAGTATCTCAATCCAATAATCATCCGGATCGTGGATGAAATACAATCCCATGGCAGTGTTTTCGAAGCATACCCAACCATTTTCTTTATGATATCGGTGTATGGCTTCATAGTCACCGGCTACCCTGAAACAGAGG
>ULTJ01018310.1_pt1 | contig 13934 bp, 6 predicted proteins | sample 1957491 | NCBI WGS metagenome assembly ULTJ01 (sample SAMEA4835731, study PRJEB28245) | human gut metagenome | biome: gut microbiome; material: fecal sample | place: Denmark | collected 2008 | reverse complement strand
AGCCATACCTTGTTTTGTCCAGTCATACCAAATTTTGCATTCTCCATCACAGATATAGCAGCTTCTTTCTCTTCCGGAGTTAACTTCTGTTCAAACAAAATAAATGCAGTACCTAACGTTTTAGGAATACCAATTTGATTGTACCACCAATTAAGACAGACCGGTTTAACCCGAAACCAATAACCTAGTGCTTTATGAATCACAACTTCTACATCTGAAGACTGATAATAGGGAGTCTGTTTTGAGTAATATAGTTTGACCAATTCCAAAATACGTTCCGCATGTATTTTAGGTTCCCATCCCGAGCGTTTTTTATCTTCATAATTAATATCCGGCCACATCCCATCCGCAGATATCGAAGATAAATATAATTTCATCTTGTCCATATTCAAAGGATATCTCTGATGAAGTTCTACAACAGCTTGATCAGAAATTTCCTCCTCTGGAGGAATAGAAGTAAGTATTGATTTTAAATGAAAAGGATCCTTATCTGACGGTATCAGCATCTCTGAGAAATTTTGTTTAATACGCAACAATTCATCATGAGAAACTGCCCCCACCGTCAAGGACGACAGAAGCAGCACTATACTTACCATTATTTTATACATATTCATAATTAATTATTTTTTCAAGTGATCGGTTTCCATAATAACAGCAGCCCATAATATACCAGCAACAGCCTCTTTGGCATTCAATATCTTGGGAACAGTAACATATTCTACAAAATTCTTTTTAATTGTTACACCATCACACGCTCCTATTACATCCAGCAGTCCTCGCTCATTTACTTGCACAAAAGGAAACAAGCTATGATATCCTCTTTGGGCCACCGACATATAATCTTTAGCCTTTAACAATCCCAATTGTATACCACGTTGAATAGAATAAGTAAACATTGCAGAGCCTGAAGGATCTATAAAATTCAAAGGGTTATCTCCTTTATCAACAACCATAAACCAACCTCCTGTTTTTTCATCTTGTGCATTTTTCAGTCCTTTACACATCTTCAAATAGATATCAAGAACTTCCTTATAATTCGGGTGTGATTGAGGTAATATTGCCAATAATTCAGGTACAACTAAAGTATACCATCCCATTCCCTCGCTCCAAACTTCGGGCGAAAGTCCAGTTGTCTTATCAGCCCAAACAGCTTTTTCCGGTTCTGTGGTCCAAGCGTGAAGGACTAAACCATCCGGTCGTTGCAAATGACGTGCTGCAGCAATGATGTTACGACATGCTATATTATAGCAATAATCCGCTTCTCCCACAAATTGAGCACAACGAATCAAAAACATCTGCATCATAAAAACGCCATCAATCCACATATTCGGACTACGATTGCCATGCCAAAACTGCCCATCAGAACTTGGATATGAATCCACCGCTTTCAATATCTGTAATGCAGCCTTTTTATATTTCTCTTCACCTGTACGTCCATACAAAGTACAGAAAGCAGAACCTGTCATAAAATTATCCAAGTTGGTCAAACCACCTCCTTTATAATTCCCTTCTTCATCTAGAAAATGGTCTATATACTTTTTAATATATTGCAGGTATTTATCATCACCCGTAAGTTGCCCCAGACGATCCATAGCTTCAAACATATACCCTTGGACATAAGTATAATCTTTCCAATAAGCCATACGATAATCGGGATAACGTACCATTACTGTTTCTGACAAGGGTAGGGCTAGGAAAGACAATTCTGCACCCGGCTGGTAATTCAACTTTGCATCAACAACGCCCTGAGAAGTCGTACGACGATATTTTAGCGTTACATCCTGACTAACTAACATTGTTACTTCCCCTTCAACAATAGTCCCTGTAGTATGTTGGGTAACCACCCTGTTTTGAGCACTTACAGAAAATGTCATACATGAAATACAAACTCCTATCCCTATATCCTTAATCAGTTTCATAATATCCTAAATTTATGAGTTTAAAAGTTTAGATCCACAATAAAGGATTACGTACCGGTAAATTACGAACTACCTCATCCGTCTCAGGAAAATGTTCCAATTCACTCCATGTAGAAAACCATTTCTTATTTCCTGTTTGCAATGCCCCAAAAATCAAGAAAGGATGAGCTACAGGCCATTCATCCCAATACATAACATCATGTGCAAAAGGCCAAGAAGTCTTATCTATGACATAGGGAAAAATAAAATCAATTCCTTTCAATATACTTTTAGAATCATCTACAGAAAAATCCCAAAGATTGTCCGCTGTAGTAGAAAGAGTTTGACATATTGTAGCCATTGCATCCAAATTAAACAAAGAATACCCATAGGGTTTAGTACGTGCGGTTTCGCGTGGGAAACTACCATCTTCAGCCATTTGTTTCGGAAGAAGTACTTCTTTATAACGATTGCTGCAGAACCTAATCATATCCTTATTATCAACGTAACGTGCAAAAACAGCAGCTTGCATCACCCAACAAGTTCCATGATTATTTTTAGCATTCATTTCATCAATTCCATAGGGATGAGTGGACATCCATTCCAAATAGTCAGAGAACCATTTTTTAGAACCATTGATATCCTCCTCTGAAAGTATTCCAGCCTGTTCCAGCCGCAGTAACGACTGAGCCACTTCCATAAGGTGTACCGTATCAATGATACCAATGCCCCGCCCGGTAGCAATACCTTTTATAGCCTGAGCATATTGCAAATTGGGACGCATTAATGTTTCTTCATTGATAAACCATGCACGAACATGTTCCATAACTGCTTCTGCATATTTTTTATCTTTAGTTAAAAGATAGGCAGAAGTCAGATTTCCCACAATAGAACTAAATCGTATCATTGCATGACGATGGGCTACGAAATTATCAGGATTCGTTTCACCGTCACGACGTATATACGGACCATCTAAATTCAATGTATCAGGCCACCAATAATCACCTTCCGAATAAAAATCATGAGCATCACCTGCACTACGTTCTGCAATAAAAGAAGTAATCGTTACCGGCTTCTCCTGAATATTTAAGGCAGCCCGCTCTAAAATCCCCTGTTTCAATACATCCTCTACATATTCTTTATCACTTTTCTGTGAAGTACAAGAAATGAATGCAAACAGAGAAGATATCAATATAAATATAGTTGTTTGTCGCATATTATTTTACCGTTACAAAAGAAGTTTGAACATGCTCTGCCTTCACAGCCACACACGAAGTTCCCTGATTGGTACGAACTCTAATCTGAGCACGTCCATTTCTGGCTTGCACTTTCCGTGAACCGGTCACCGTCCCTTGATTCTGAATAAGTTCTCCATCACCGGCTATATCAAAATAGACAAATATTCTTGAATCAAGACATCTTACTCCTTTCTCATCTACCAATTGAGCCTCTACTTCAATAATATCATCACCCACAGGAGTAGTTTTCACTTTAAATGCAGTCTCTTTTCCCCATTTTTCAGTTTGATATTCAAAAACCAATTCATCATTCAAGGTTTCTTTTCCCGCTACGGCAACTGCCCGAAGTATGTTTTCTCCTTTTTGGAACTTTACATTCCAGCGCAATCCGGCAGCAGGGAAATCCTGACTATTACGTTTACGAATACCTAAACTTTGCCCATTCAGGAACAGTTCAACAGCTTGACAATTAGAGTAAACCAACACTTCCTTCTCCTCACCGTCTTTGCCCCATCTCACTGGCCAACCGTGTCCATAAATATGCAGCATAGGTTTCTCCGTCCAATACGACTGGAAAACATAATAACTCTCTTTCTTAGTAAAATCACGTTCTATTACACCTTTTTGGTTGACGTATGGTACCGGGTTCTCCGGACGAACCGGAGTCGAGAAGTCTTTAAAAGGCCAATAGGCCGCACCGGTCAACCATGGCATATTTTCCTGTTCTTTCAAATGCCAATCAATCAACTTTACAATATAAGTTTCCGACCAATCACCTTTCTCTAAAACTAATGCAGAACCATTCAAAGCCACATCACCTTCTGCTTCCCCTTCTTTGCGTAAAGGAGCGACAGCTTCTGCATGACGTCCGGCATGACTGTCTCCTCCCCACTCCACATGCAAGAAATGTTTCACTTTCTCCATTTCATACTTGGAGAATTTCTGATAGTCCGTATAATTGCCACGATACCATCCTGCCCAGATTGAAGGAGAATACACATCTACAATATCACTACAAAAAGCGCAACGACGAATGGCAGTCTTACGATTTCCATCCATATAATGAGCAATCGTGTTTAATTCACTCATCAGTCCACGCACTTCACTTTGCTTATATTCCGGAAAATCATTAGGCCAATCATTTTCATTGCCCAATCCCCAAATAATAACAGCCGGATGATTATAATGCTGGGTAATCATATTATTCAACATCCGTTTGGCTTGATTACGATAAGTTTCATTGCCGACTCCACCGCGACACCAAGGCACTTCTTCCCAGACAAGAATACCTAATTCATCACAAAGATTGAGAATGATTTCAGATTGTTGATAATGCCCAAGGCGTATGAAATTAACACCCATCTCTTTCATCATCTTCATTTCCTGTATCATTTGCTCTTCAGTCATAGCAGCTCCCACGCCTGCATGATCTTCATGACGATGAGTACCTCTCAATAAAAGACGTCTGCCATTTAAGATAAAGGGACCTTTTTCTACAAATTCAAAAGAACGAAAACCAAAACGCTCACTAGCAGTCATCTTTTGTCCGTTGGCTATGATTGTAGCTTCACAAGTATATAAAAGAGGTGAATTTACATCCCAAAGTTGTGGCTTATCCAACTTGATATCCATCAAATCCAAATCTCCCAATGGAGTAATATTTTCCAACTGACGAGTTGCTACAACTTCTCCTTTGGGATTCTTTATCGCAATCTCTACAGATGCTTTGCGGACATCTGTCGGGTTATACAACATTCCGGATACAGTAAGATTAGCTTTTTTCATCTTAGCATCCAACGTTGGTACTATCTTCAGAGAAGCGAAAGAAACTTCAGGTAAATATACCAGATTCAAATAGCGATAAATACCACCATACACATTAAAGTCCGATAAATCAGATGGAATCATTTCAGCATCCCTTGTATTATCACAACGAATACTCAAAGGAACTTCTCCATTGAATCTTTCAGCCTCTTTACTTGCCAGAAAAGCCTGAACAGCGTCTGTTATATCAACATTCCAACTATCGTAACCGCCTACATGGCTACCTACCTTTGTCATATAAATATATACATCCGTCTTTTGTCCCGCTCCTTCAAATTCTAAAACAATTCGGCCATTCGGATAAGGATTATCCAACTTCAAGCGGGTTTTATACCAACCCGGTCCCTGATAATAATTCACATCCGGCTCAACGGCATCTTCGGCATTAAAACAATGAGGCAACGTAACCTTCGTCCATATCGGTTGTTCTTCCGGTTGACCTTTCTTCACCGGACGTACCAATTCCCATATATTACCGACATCTTGCCGAAGAAATTCCCAATTATCCGTCAAACGAATCTTATTGTATGTTGTGGGTACTTTTGCATAAAAGTCTCCCACAACAAAACAACATATTACCAATAATAATATAAAACGTTTCATACCTATTGAAATCTAAATTTACAGAATAGCCGTACCCTCTTTTTCCAGTTTTGCTTTCTTCAACAACGCCTCCAGGAAATAATAATCGGCATATACCAAGGGCACATCGCGTTCAAAATTGTGTGCTCCCGTGCTATGAAGCAGCAAGAAACCATAATCACCGTCCAATTTTGCACGATAGTTATTACTCAGGCTTTCCACAATCGTATCCGCCCATTTTTTATACTGTTCTGCTTTTTCGACATTGTACATAGAGAGTTCATACATTGCACATGCCATTACAGCGGCGGCGGATGCATCGCGCGGTTCATTCGGAATTCCGGGAGCATCGAAATCCCAATAAGCTACCATATCTTCAGGCATAGTGGGATTGGTAAAAATATAGTTGGCAATATTCTCTGCATGAGTCAAGAATTCAGGAAGTTTAGTTTCGCGGTAACACATTGTATAACCATACAATCCCCACGCCTGACCTCTTGCCCAAGCCGATTCGTCATTATATCCCTGATGTGTTTGTTTATGAAGAACATTACCCGTAATCGTATCATAATCTACCACATGATAAGAACTGTAGTTATCACGGAAATGGTTTTTCATCGTTGTCAAAGCATGATTGGTAGCAATATTATAATAAACAGAATCTCCTGTCTCCTTGAACGCCCAATATAACAACTCCAAATTCATCATGTTGTCTATAATAACCGGGCACTCCCATTTGTCACGACTGTGATCCCAAGAACGGATGCAACCAATTGTCGGTTTATAACGTGTAATCAAAGTAGCAGCCGACTGCAACAGAATATCTTTATAAGCAGCATCTTTCGTCAAACGGTAACCATTGCCAAAACTGCAATACATCTTAAATCCCATGTCGTGGGTACCGCCATTAGTCTTTTGGTCTTCAATAGGTGCAGTAAAGTCTTCTGCTTTCTTTTTCCAGTAGTCATCTTGGGTATACTCATACATATACCACAACTCTCCCGGGAAGAAACCACTGGTCCAATCCCTGGATGCCACCATCTTAAAAGAACCGTCGTCCGCTATGGTACGCGGAGACACCAATTTCTTTTTCGACGATTCTTCTGACACAGCGGCTTTTACTGAGTCAACCTGTGTAAACGCATACTTCAACTGCTGACCGGCAAAATCAAAACTATCCTTTACAACATCTACTTTTTGAGGTGTTTGGCTGCAAGCTCCACAAACTACCAATAAGGAAACCAATCCTGTCTTAAACTTCATCATACTTTATTTTTAATGTTTACATTTCAGGGCACTAAGATAAACGATTTATCCCTGCATAATTTAAAATATTGTCTTATTCGTTTGAAATTCTATTCCAAAAGCGACCAAAGACTATAATCATCAGGCATTCTCACTATTCTCATTATGTCTTTGTACCCATTCAGAAGGAGAATATCCATAAAATGACTTAAAACAGTTTGTAAAGTAAGCATGGCTATTAAAGCCTGTATAGACAGCCACTTCTGAAACCGTATAGTCTGATTCCAGCAACAATTTAGCCGCCACTTCCAAACGTTTATTACGAATAAGTTCGGTCGGTGAGAGTTCCGTTACCGCTTTCAACTTTCGATATAAATTAGCACGGCTCAAACCTAATTCCTGACTTAATAAATCAATACCCAATTCAGGATTGGATATATTCTTTTCTATAAGTTCAAAGAAACTCTGTGTAAACCGGTCATCACCCGATACAATCTCAATCCCCATAGCTTCAGGAGAAAACTTCTTACCATAAAGCTTCTTCAGTTTCTCCCGGGACTCCAATATATTGTTAATACGGCATATAAGTACATCCATACTGAATGGTTTCACTATATAATCATCGGCTCCTACAGAAAAACCTTCTTTGATATGAACCACCATAGATTTCGCCGTCATCAGAATTACTGGAATATGTCCTAATTGTAAATCCTGTTTCACGCGTGAACATAGCTCCAATCCATCCATCTTAGGCATCATAATATCACTGAGTATCAAATCAGGATACTTTTCAAGGCTCAAATCCAAAGCATCCTTTCCATTATCTACATCCAAAACATAATAATAAGGTTCAAGACACTCCTTCACGTACTTTCTCACCTCATCATTATCTTCAGCCAAAAGTACAGTCCGTTTCTTTTCGATATCAAAATGCATTGCTTTATCCACAGGTATCACGTCCGCCACGGCTTCCTCCCTCACTAATTGGTCTTCTTCATAAACAAAACTACTAATAGGAATATACACATTAAAGACAGTACCCGTAGGTTGATTTTTGGAAACCGTAATAATTCCACGATGCAGATGCACGATAGAGCGCGTCAAGCTCAAACCGATACCTGTACCTACATTTTCCTTATTGTCGTCTTCTCCCTGATAGAAAGGAGCAAATATATTCTTTATCTCTTCATCGGGAATACCCTTACCCGAATCTGCTACAGATAGGCATGCAAATTCCGTATGTGCAGGCATCTTGCTCAATTCGGACTGATATTCGGCAGGCAAAGCAGAAGAAGGAATTTGGGATAAGGAGAACACCACCTTACCGCCATTCGGCGTAAACTTCATAGCGTTGGACAATAAATTGAACACCACTTTCTCAATCAATGTCTTGTCGAACCACGCCGTCAATTGCTCCGCTTTCTTCTCAAAAGTGAAATCTATGGATTTCTTTGCCGCCAAATGATTGAAAGCGCAATATATTTCCAGCAAGAAAGGATACATATCACTTTTAGTAATACGCAATTTCAGTCTACCTTCTTGATTTTTACGTAAATCCATCAACTGGTTTACCAGCAGCAGCAAGCGCTGGGCATTACTGAATATCAAGCCGAGTTTGTTTTTCACCATCGATGAAAACTCCGGCATAGCCACCAACTCCTGCAAAGGTGCGATAATCAGGGTCAACGGAGTACGAAGTTCATGCGAGAAGTTAGTAAACATACGAATCTTTGCCTGATGGAATTCCTCCAATTGCTGCTGTTCCTTCTGCCGGAAATGCAATTCACGTTCCAGTTTCTGTTTCTTGAAGATATAATACATGATTAATACCAACACAGAGACGAACGCAACAATATAAAACAAACAAGCATACCATGTCTTCCAAATAGGAGGATGGACAACAATCCTGATTTTATGCGTTTCCTGACTCCATACCCCATCATTGTTGGACGCTTTCACCTTAAACTCGTAAGTTCCCGGACTCAGGTTAGTATAATAAGCCTCCCGGCGGTTGCCAATATAATTCCAGTCTTTGTCATAACCTTCCAGAAAGATAGCATATTGATTTTGACGGGCAAACACAAAATTCAAGGCGCAATATCCGATAGATATGTTGTTTTGGTTGTAATTCAGTTCTATCTCTTCCACATCATCCAGTACGGAAGATAATATCCCCGTTTCATCTTCCGCTTCGATAACCTGATTATTCACCACCAACCGCGTGAAGACCAGAGGAGGTACGAAAGAGTTCAATTGTAATTCCTGTGGGTTAAAAGTCACAAATCCGTTATTACCGCTAAAGCAGATTTCGCCATTGGGCAGAAGCATACCACTATGGGGAGTAAACTCATAAACGCCAATCCCATTCAGGGAATTATAATTTATGAACTCTTCCTTTTCCGAATCAAACTCCGAAATTCCATTGCTGACACTTATCCAGAGTTTATGGTTTCTATCTTCAACAATAGCACAAACATCATTATCTATCAATCCCTGTTCCTGAGTAATGGTTTTAAGAATGCCCTTCTGCTCGTCATAGAGAGAAATACCTCCGCCAAAAGTACCAATCCAAACACGTCCGGAAGTATCACGGATAATACTCGTTACATAATTATTCAACAAACAAAATGGTTTCTCGGCATCCGCATTATAATAAGTAATTTCCTGCTTATCGGCATCATACTTAACCAATCCATTGTTACGCGTTCCTATCAATAAAACCCCATCACTCAGTTTAAGAACGCAACGAGAACTTGTTATCTGGCAAGAGTCTTTCCCGTCATGAAGAGGAAACTTATCCTGAAGAACTTTCTCCGCCGACAAATGCAACAATCCCTTCTGGGGGTCGGAACCGACAATCCATAGCCCCCCATCACGTGAAGGGGTCATGGCATAGATAGACATTTCCTTCGGCAACTGATAGTACAATTCATATCGTTTCGTACGGACATCAAACTGATAGATAGCTCCTTTATTCGTACCACACCAAAGAGTATTTCCATCCAACAACAAGCCTTTGATTATATTCCGGCTATATTGCAACCGGGAGGAATTATCTATCGGGTAATAGTAATATTTACTATTATTCAAATTATAGTCGAGCAAGCCACGCCCTTCAGTAGCCATATATAAACATCCACCCTCGGTACAAACCATACTTCCGTAAATGCCAAACAGGGCATCGAACACCGAAGTTGGATCGTGAAAATCGAAACGATTATTAAACCGGCTCGAATAACTGACACCACCGGCATAAGTTCCTACCCATATTGTCTGACTGCTGTCCACAAATAAAGAATAAATAGAAAAGTGACTTAAATTACCTCGTTCCAATGACGCATCCGTATGCTTCCAGAAAGAGTTGTCAGAAAGGTCCATCGAATAAAGGCCGTCAAAAGTTCCAACCAGTAGTCGGCCATGAGACTCGGTAATGCAACGGATACTATTCGTAGTCAATATGCTATTCCCCTTATTATAAGTCACAATACTCTCTTTTTCAATATCTATCCGGAACAATCCACCGGCATTGCTTCCTCCCCAGATATGCCCTTTCAAGTCTTCATAAAGAGTGCCAACATAATTATCGGGCAAACGCAAGTGGGGAGTATCCATAGTAAAATGCTTCAGTTCCTTCATGTTCATATCACAGACAAACAGCCCTTTGGTAGCAGTTCCAATCAATAGTTGGTGTCCCTTTGTTTCATGAATGGCTGAAATATACTCATTCTTGATTTTACCGTTCAAGTCCAATCGCTGAAATACATCCATCTCGCGTACATAAAGATACAATCCTTTGGAAGTACCTACCCACAATCTTTTACGGCTATCCACGAACAGGCTGCGTATGTCTAGTTTTGCAAGCGCGCCATACTTCTTATCGGAATACCGCTTGATGTGGTTAGTCTTCAAATCCAGCTTATTCAATCCGCGTGCCGTGCCCACCCATAAATTTCTACTTTCATCTTCTACCAGTGATATTATGTTATTATCACTCAAAGTCAATGAATCTGCCGAAGCATGCTTGTACACTATAAATTCACTACCATCATAGCGGTTCAGGCCATTGCGTGTAGCAAACCACATAAAACCTTTGGAATCTTGCAGTATTTTAATAACAGAGATTTGGGACAAACCATCTTTCAAATTCAAATTTGAAAAATAGAATGTCTCATTATTGTTCTGGGAGAATATCTGCGAAATAGATAATAACAAAAATAGCAATAGAACAAATTTCTTCATGTAACAGTTTGTGTTTTCAACGTATTATTGTGACACAAAAGTACGCTATTTTTTCATTATGCAAAGATTATACCACATTTTTTAAAACGATATTAGCTTCTTATTTAGTTAAAAGTTCCGTAGCACACCATAATAAAGGAGCATGTGCATGCAAATCTCCAGTAATTTGCTTACGAGTCATATAATGATTCTTGTCATTCTTTATATTGGTACCCTCACAAACATTTGTCAACTCATCATCGGTATTCAGATAAGAAACCAATGCCAGCCATCCCTTCCATGCGGCAGGTTCATAAGTTTTTTTGTTCAACCAACCGTGCTTTACCCCTACCAACATCGCATAAGTAAACATTGCTGTACCCGAAGTTTCTTTATAAGATGCCGGCTCATCTATTAATTGATGCCACATACCATCAGAATCCTGATTTTCCAATAAAGTAGCCATCATTTTTTTATAAGCTTCCATGATAACAGTACGGTTGGGATTATCTTTCGGCAGAACAGCAAGAAGACGTGACATTCCCGCAGCCATCCAACCATTTCCACGCGCCCAAAAGAAAGGAGCTGTAGGAGCATGATAAAAAAGCCCATTAGGGCGTTGTATTTTTTGCAGATACATTACCATTTCGGCAGCTGCGCGATCTATATATTTACGATCACTGGTGGCGAGATAGGCTTGTGACTGAATGGTAGTAATCATAAACATATCATCAATCCAAACGCGAGTTTGCCAAGAAAATCCCTGATCTGCATACGCTTTCTGTTCCGGTTTAACATCAACCGGTACTTCCCATTGAGTATCAGCATACTTCATACCTAAATCAAAATACTTGCGATCTCCCAACTTTTGCATATAAATTTCCAAAGGTACGGAACCAAAAACATTATAGTCTACGTGTACCATTCGGGGCAACATATTTTTTTCAGTAGTGAACAAGGGCTCGAAACGATTCTTCAGACGTTGTTGCATATCCGTATCTTTGATAGCTTTACTGAACCACAATGCTCCCAACCATGCACATGCATCAGGGTAAGTAATGTAATTAGGAGCTTTTTCTGCACGAGGATTTCCAAATCGGGTATGTGGAGTTATAATAAACTTATTAACGACACGTGTACCTATAACTTTGGGATCGGCTTCTTTCATACGTTTCTTCAAAGAAACATCCTGAGCATTTATTGGATTGCACAGCAGGAGTCCCCCCATGACCAGAGCGAACATTTTACATTGTTTCATCACAGTATTGTTTTATAAGATTCATAATATGAAAACAAAGGTAGCAGTATTCCCCCAACCCTTTTTGCAATATTGTATCAAATACTTTAAATTTTGAATATAATAAACATTTCAACACTAGCGTTTAATACGAAACATACTAGAGGAGATTCACTATGACAAACGTTTACGTCTTTTTTCTCCCACATACAAGGTGAGTATCAAGGTTAAACCAAATACGATGAAAACGGCATGCAGCCCCGGCGGCGTATCACCACTACCGTAAGAATGCAAACCGGAAAGATAATAATTCACTCCAAAGTAGGTCATGAGTACCGATGATAATGCGAAAACAGACAGTACGCTGAATGCAAAGTCCGAACGCAGGGATGGCATGAAACGGGCATGCAGGACAAAGGCATAAACAATCATTGTGATGAGAGCCCAAGTCTCTTTAGGGTCCCATCCCCAATAACGCCCCCATGACTCATTCGCCCATACGGCACCCAGAAAGATACCGGCAGTCAACAAATACAGACCGATGTAAAGAGAGATTTCATTGATAACTCGTAATTCACGGATATGAGGTTCCAGCAACGCCGCCTTCCTATCCGACACCATAAAGCCCAATGAAAGCAGGCCTAGGAGGAAACTCATACCGAAAAAGCCATAGCTTGCCGTAATCACCGCTACATGTATCATCAGCCAATAGGATTTCAGTACAGGAACTAAAGGGGTTATCTCAGGATCCATGAAATTGAGATTGGCAACAAACAGGATAATACCTGCAAAGAAAGCGGCCAATGCCAAAGTCATTGACGAACGGCGGATGAATAAAAGTCCCGCCAAAGCTGTAGCCCATGCCACATAAACCATCGATTCGTAGGCATTTGCCCAGGGAGCACGCCCGGAAATATACCAACGGATACCGATACCGAAGGTTTGCAGCAGGAAGAAAGCTACTACACCTACCGTCAATGCGATGGTAACCACCCGAAGCCAACGTTTGGACTTCAACAGGGACCAGACGGAAAATAAAAGGAGCAACAAGCCCACAGTCATGTATCCCACAGCAGACCAGAAGAATAACCCGGCACGATTATAGAACAGTTCCCAGGAAATCTGCTTGTCTGTCAATAAACCTGCTGTACTTCGTTTCTGCTGATATACATTCATCATGGACAGGACCTCACTTGATGCAGACCAATCTCCCGTATGCAATGCATTGTATGATTCAGCCAGATACCACGGGAATATTTTGGAGACAAACATGGAATCCTTGCCGGAAAATACTTTCAAGTCATCGCCTGGAGAATACCACTTTCCATTCGCATCATCCGGCAGGGGAAAGAGAGCCAACATCTGGCCTTGCTGCAAAGAATAGAGGATATTCGCCTTTTCATCCAGTTTCAACACATCCTTTTCTACTCGTGAGCGCTCTGCCACGGGACGGGAGTATGCACTTTCCACAGCATCTGCAATGACATAATGTCCTTCTTCATCGAATAAATCGGAAAAACGGATGTATTTGTCCGAAGGCAACGCCAGTTCCTGTGCCATTTCTTTGTTAGACTGGCGGATAAGAGGTACATTGCTCCAATAAGAAGGATTTATAAGAAAACCGAAAATAACCTGCTCTGAACGTAATCCCTCGAAAGTATCACTCCGATAGAGTTTACGCAGCAATTTGGA
>ULTJ01050343.1_pt1 | contig 14023 bp, 11 predicted proteins | sample 1957491 | NCBI WGS metagenome assembly ULTJ01 (sample SAMEA4835731, study PRJEB28245) | human gut metagenome | biome: gut microbiome; material: fecal sample | place: Denmark | collected 2008 | reverse complement strand
GTATGCCTAATAAAGAAAATCCCTCAGGTTTTTACGTTGATCCGAGATAAGGCGCAATCTCCCTGCAATAAAGCCGGTCTCCTTCCAGATAGCTCTCCTCGGTTCCGTCGTTCATACTGTCTCCTTTGACCTCGAACGCTATATAGTTTCCATGCCCTTCCCGGTCTACGATAAACGGTATTTGCGGCAATTGCTCCAAATAGGTGATGTCGGTATATCCGTCTAAATATCCGGCATACGCATACTGGTTGACCAAGGGAGTAACTGGGGATTTGTGTTTTGATTTCATGAGGCAAAAATAAGCATTTTAACAGAATCCCCCAAGAATTTGAACTGAGCCTATTATATGAATTTCTAGTAAGAGAACAATTAGGGGATATAAAAAAAAGAAACTAACTAACATCTTATTGTCAGATAGTTTCTTTTTTTATTGGTATCGTCGGAATGAGGCGACTCGAACGCCCGACCCCTACGTCCCGAACGTAGTGCGCTACCAACTGCGCTACATTCCGATACCTTTCGGAAAGTGGTGCCACCAGGAATCGAACCGGGGACACAAGGATTTTCAGTCCTTTGCTCTACCAACTGAGCTATGACACCTTTTTCGTTTGCGGGTGCAAAGATAAAGAGTTTTTTTTATACCGCAAGGCTTTTTGTGGAAAAATAAAATAAAAATCCCCTTTGTGGCTTTTGAAACAAAGACAAAGGGGATATTATCAATAAAAATAGCTTGTTAAACTATAATTAGTCAATATTGGGGTTGATGCTGTGCCAATCTTTGATTGCAGGCAATACACCCATTCCGATAACCTCGTCACGCAGCTTGCAGAGGTGGGCATAGCTTTCTTTCAGTTTGGCTTCCTCTTCGGGAGTACCTTTCAATTCTTTATAATGTACGCCGTCTTTAGTGATTTCGGTTTCCATTGCCATCATAATGTGGTCGAATCCATGGCTGTGTACATACGTACCGGCAGGCCAACGGAACGGTTTTCCACCCATGGCGGCAGCAATCATTTCGATGGAAACGTAAGCAGGGCTTTGGAAAGAAGAACGACCTCTGAGGGCGATGATATTGGCGCCACCTTTGGTTACTTTGGTTTGGATTTCCGCCCATTGCTCTTTGGTGAGGGCAGGAGTGCCGATGATGTCAAGCAACGGTTTGCCATCTACCTTTGCAGTAGAGGCGTATACAGCCATTTGCTCTCCGTGTCCGCCATACGTACGGCAGTTCTCTATTTTATCGGGAGAAATGTGGAAATGCTTTGCCAGTTCACTGCGCAGGCGAGTACTGTCGAGAGCAGCCAGTGTAGTAACCTGGGAGGGTTTCAAACCTGAATAGAGCAAAGTAATCAAACCTGTGATGTCGGCAGGGTTGAAAATGACTACTACATGTTTTACATCCGGGCAATAGGCTTTTACGTTCTTACCGAATTCTTCGGCAATAGCGGCATTGCCTTTCAACAGGTCTTCGCGGGTCATACCAGCTTTGCGGGCTGCGCCACCGGAAGATACTACATATTTGGCATCGGTCAGCGCTTCTTTGATGTCAGAAGTAAAAGTAAGGTTCAAACCCTCGAAACCGCAGTGGAACATTTCTTCAGCCACACCTTCCAGTCCGGGAGCGTATGGGTCGTACAAACAGATGTTAGGGGTCAGATGCATCATGATTGCCGTCTGTGCCATGTTGGAGCCAATCATACCGGCGGCGCCTACGATAGTTAACTTTTCATTCGTCAAAAATTCCATAATTATAATATTTAAAGGTGAATAACAAACACTTTTGTTGATTACTACGCTACAAAGATAACCGTTTTTTGAGGGAGTTGTTCATAGAAAAAAGTTATCTTTTAGATTGAAAAGTTATTCCTTATCTTTATCTTTGCTCCAAAACTAAAGTATATGAGCATCGAATTAGGAAAATTCAATACCCTGGAGGTCGTAAAGGAAGTTGATTTCGGTATGTATCTGGATGGAGGGGAGGAAGGAGAAATACTGCTTCCTCAACGTTATGTACCCGAAGATTGCAAGCCGGGCGATAAACTGAGCGTGTTTATTTATCTGGATAATGAGGAACGTCTGGTTGCCACTACTTTGACACCTTTGGTGCAAGTGGGGCAATTCGCTTGTCTGGAAGTTGCCTGGGTAAATCAGTATGGCGCTTTTCTTAATTGGGGGTTGATGAAAGACCTTTTCGTTCCTTTCAGCGAACAGAAGATGAAGATGCAGGTTGGCAAGAAATATGTTATTCATGCCCATCTGGACGACGAAAGTTACCGGATTGTCGCTTCTGCGAAAGTAGACCGTTATCTGTCGAAAGAGAGAGCTGCCTACGAACCGGGACAAGAAGTTGATATCCTGATTTGGCAGAAGACTGACTTAGGGTTCAAAGCTATTATAGAAAATCAATATAGCGGTTTGATATACGAAAGTGAAATCTTTCAACCGTTGCATACGGGCATGACGATGAAGGCATATATCAAGCAAGTACGTGAGGACGGAAAGATAGACCTGGTGCTTCAGAAGTTGGGACAGGGTAAGGTGGAAGACTTCTTGGATACCTTGCTGGCATATATCCGTAAGAGCGGTGGAAAGATATCACTCAACGATAAGAGCCCTGCTGAGGCAATATATGCAGCGTTCGGGGTCAGTAAGAAGACCTTTAAAAAAGCTGTCGGGGATTTGTATAAAAAACATCTGGTGCTTCTGCAAGAAGATGGCATTATCCTCGCAGAATAGGGAAATCCCTATCTAAGAATAGAGAGAAACAGATAAATGGGGGAAATCATTCCCCTATTTTTGTTTTCATAGAAAATAAATAGAGTTGAACATTAAAAAATGCTATCATGAAACGAATAATATTTATATTTCTTGCCGCTATGATGAGTACCGCTGTTTGCAGCGCGGCAATGAGCAACAGCAGGGTTCGTAAAGAAACTCGTTTCCTTACGGATAAAATGGCCTATGAGTTGGGCCTGAATACCGAGCAATATAATGATGTGTACGAAATCAATTATGATTTCATAGCCGGTGTGCGTTATCTGATGGATGATGTACTGCGGGGTGAAGAATGGGCATTGAATCGCTATTATGATTATCTGGATATCCGTAATGACGATCTCAGGTGGGTTTTGAGCAGCAAGCAGTACACTCGTTTCATGCGGGCGGCTTATTTCTTCCGCCCCATCTATGTGAGTGGTGGTCGATGGTCTTTCCGGATTTATATCAATTACACAAATCCGAATTATTTCTACTTCCCGCGTCCCTATCACTACCGTACGTATTGCGGCGGACACTATCGTACTAATTTCCGTAATACAAGTTATTACCGTGGGCGTCATAATCATCCTTCCTATAACGGCGCGTTCCGTATTCGGAATGATAAATCCTATCATACCAGCCGTCGTTCGGATTTTGGGTCAGTGAATATTCGTCCTGATTCCGGCAGACGTCCGGAAGCCAACCAGTCTAACCGTCGTCCCGGTACGAATCAGCCAGGCTATCGTTCCGATAAAAGAAATGAGGGGACTGCTCCCAAGCGTGAAAACCGGAGCCAAAGAGAGAACGTGAGACAGAACGGTACCGGAAACAGGCAGATAAATAACGGCAGTTCACGCGGAAATAGGGGGAGCTCTGTAACAACCCGTTCTTCTTCTACAACACCCCGCTCTTCTTCAACAACCACCCGTTCTTCTTCCCGTTCTTCGGAAAACGGCAGAAGACAATAATCAATGATATATCAATCCGTTCGGATGGTGGGATTTTTAGACGCAGATGACGCAGATGACGCTGATTTTTTACTCTGTTACTATCTGTCATGCTGAGCGAAGTCGAAGCATCTCTTCTCTTGATATATAAAAGGGATGAGATCCTTCGACAGGCTCAGGATGACAGATAGAGTTGCTACTTATTAAGAAAAAAATCCGCGTCATCCGCGTCGAAAAAATTAAAACCTCTTCATCCTCTGTAGTGAAAGAAAAAATTATCATTTAATGCCTGGCAGCACTTATATCAGTTGCGCTGTCCTTCCAAAGGAAACTTTGTTCCGGCGCTACCCCGGTAAATTCCCATTAATGAGCCGGAACCTGTGAAACTTCAGTTAATTGATGATGTAATTGCATTGGGAGAAACTTCATTTTTATTAAAATACTCCTTTGCCACCCCTTTCAATATAACATTTTCTATTCTTACCTGTGCTGCTTGCTCTTCACTGATGACTCCCTTCTTTACCAGCCTCTCAGTGATGAGCCTGAAATATCCTTCCTGGTTTTCCTTCAGCCTGCCATTGTCGTCGAAAGAACTGCGGAAGTGTTTCGGCTTGGGAATGATGGAAGCGAGGAAGATACATTCCTCAATGGTCAATTGCGACGGACGTTTGTCGAAATAGAATTTGGCAGCTTCCTGAATGCCATAAACCATGGGACCCCATTCTGCGATATTTAAATAAACCTCGTACATGCGGGGTTTTGAAGTCAGATGCTCCTTTTCTATCAACCACACAATGAGCGCCTCTTCCAACTTGCGGGCTATATTCTTTTTGCGGTTTAGAAATACGTTCTTCACGATTTGCATGGAAATGGTACTTCCCCCACGGGCAAAGCGGCGGACTTTCAAGTCGTGGATAAGAGCCTCACGCATGGCATCGGGTAAGAAACCCTGATGATAGAAAAATGCTCCGTCTTCACTCTGCATCACCGACATTTGTAGCAGCAGTGGAATGTCATTCAATGGAGTGAAATGCTCCCAGGAAGGGCCAATCGGAAAAGTACGTACCGGTTGCCCGTTTTCGTATGCGGTATATTCAAACTCATCAGACATTTTGGCAAGATTGGTGCGCCCGAAATTTTCAATATGGAAGCCTTTCGTTTGCAGTTCCGATTCCAGCTTTAAACTGTCCAAGCATGAGAAATCGACATCAAATAAAAAACGATAAGATAATTGTCCGCCGGTGCGGATACCTGCCAGATTACTGAATAGCTCGTTAGGCAAAGAGCTGAACAAATCTTGTGCAGGAAACCAGGGCTTGCGGACAGAGGCAGTGAAGTGCCAGTATTTTTCTTCGGAAGAGCTTTTGATGCGTTCCGCTTTCAAATAGGGATGGAATGTCAAAGCGTTAAAACGTATCAGGCTGGTACTGTCCAACTCCATCGCATGAGGGGTCACGTTCAGATGATATTCCAGCTCTCCCCGGTCCAGGTTGATGACTTCCGGTGAAAGCCGTTGATGATAAACTTGCAGTCCTTTAACTTCTGCATGGCCTTTCAGGCAAGTAAACTCTTTTTCTATACCGTCTTCGGACAAGCTGAAAGTCAGGCTGTCCAAATTGATTAAAGCACCGAAACGGCGATTGATATAGGGTAATGTAATCTGTTTGTGCAGTGGGGCATGGAGGGAAGCATGCAGATGCCGGGCAGGAGGGTTCAGTTCGCCTTCGGCAATCCATTGTTGATTTAGGGTATCTTCCTCAATCATTATTTCCGAGTGGAAACGATTGTCGGCAAGGTGAAATGAGGGGATGCGGAATGTGACGAAGTTGGCATCTTTACGTTCGGTAACCTGTATCCTTTTTAATTCTCCATTTTCGGGAAGCAGGCCGAAAACAAGTTTCATCAGTGCGCGGACGCGCCGGGTGTAATCCGACTTATCCTCTTTTGCTTCACCCCGGGCGGTTTCCTTGGGTGATGAAAGGAAAAGGAAATCATAATTTGCTACTGTATCCTTTTTGATGAACCGGATGCCCAAGTCATCCAGCAGGACATTATTGATATCGGGCTGTCCGGTAAGCGCTTTCCAAAGACTGAAACGAATATCCAAAGTCTGCAAAGTGAGCAGAGTATCCCTGTCAAGCGGCACGATACTCAAACCTCGAAGGCTGACTGTGCTAAGTCCTTTGAATTGCAGACTGTTATAATGAATGTCAAGTCCGAAACGTTGTTCCAATCGGCCTATCTTTTTATCAGCTACATGTCTGAATAAAAGGCTGCGACAGCAAAATAATCCTACTAAAAGGAGTATAATGCCCGTTGCGCAGCCATATAGGATATGTTTCGTTTTACTTCCTACCTTCATAGAACTCTTCCTCTATATGATTTTGCTGCAAAGGTAGATAATAATACGCTATTATATAACTTTTTTATTCGATAGGTTCTCCCTTATAAAAATCCAATATCTTGGTTCTGAATAAATATTCGTACTTGGCTTGCAACTCGTCGCTTTGTGCCTTCATCAGATTTTGCTTTGCCTCATTGTATTCCACGGCATTCGCTTTTCCATTTACATACTTTTCGCTCATCAATTCAAAAGACGCTTTGCTCGCTTCTGAAGCTACGCTGCTACTGGTATATTTGCTCTCGGACGCAGCTGCATTATACCATGCCTGCTGAATTTCTTTGTACAAATCTTTTTTGGCATTATCCAGTTGCAAAGAATAGTTTTCACGTTGCAAGCGGGCTGTACGTACCCTGTTACGGGTAGCCAGCCGGTTGAAGATAGGTACGCTAAGGTTGAAACCGACGTATTTGCTGAAGTTATCATTCATTTGTTGACCGAAAGTACGGTTAATCGTTGAATAATAATTCGTTCCGAGACTTCCACCTAGGCTTAATTGTGGATAATAGTTGCTTTGGGCGATGCGAATACTATGTTTGCTTCCTTCCAACCGGTATTGGGCGGCTTGGATGGAAGCTTTGCTGACTAATGCGGTCTGGAAAATCTCATCGGGAGGAGTCAGTGGAATAAGGTCCAGTTTCACGGCGGGGCCTTCCAAAGCAAAACCTTCTGGAGTTTCCAACTCGATAAGCTGGCTGAGGTCGAGCAAAGCCAGTTGGTAATTATTGTTCGTTTGTACGGCATTCATTTCATCTTGCGCTAAGCGCGCCTTGGCTTCCGCCACTTCTGCGGGAGAAGCTTTACCCACCTCTGCCAGTTTGGCGATACGGTTGTACTGCTCCTTGCTCAAATCCACTTGACTTAAAGCTACGCGGTGCAGTTCCTCGTTGAATAACACCTGCAAGTAAGCTGAAGTGATATTGATGGAAATATCATCTTTGGCTTTCTCCAAATCAGCAATAGCCGCTTTCAAATTCAGCTTTGCCAAGGCATATTGATGAGGTATTTCCAAACCGGTGAATAAGGGGATACTGGTCGATACGGACATATTGGTTCCATTGCTGGCGGTATTGACATATACCGTTGAATAATCACCCGTATTTTCATCTTTGACGGCAGTCTGTGTGCGTCCCCAATTCCAGCTTTGACCGGCGCTGGCGTTCAGGTTCGGCAGTCTTGCCCATTTAGCGGTATTCACTTCTACCGCACTTTGTTTGGCTGCATTCGCCGTCTGGCGTATGTTGATGTTATGTTCAATGGCATAATCGATGCATTGGCGCAATGACCAGCGCTCTTGCGCCTGCAATTGAGTGCAACCCAGAATAGCCAGAACAATGAATAAACTCTTTTTCATACTATTTCCAATTCGTCATATAATACCTAATTATCCTATTTCTCTGCGCCACGTACCTTGTCCTGGGCGTTCAAACCGCTTTTTATGGCAATCTTGATACCGTCGCTCATACCCACCTGAACTTGCTTGCGCTCAAATTTCTGCTCAGGCACACTGTCCGTCATCACATATACAAAAGTTGTGTCGCCACTGAATTCAATGGTACTTTCCGGCAAAGCAAGTGTCTGCTGTGCACGTTCCAATACGATTTCAGCATTGGCAGAATAGCCAGAACGTATCTGTACGCTATCCGGTGCCTGCACCGCCGCTTTTATTTCAAACTGATTGGCACCATTCTCTTCCACTCCCTTCGGAGAAATATATTCCAATACCGCATCGAATGACAGGTTCTGCAAAGCGCCAATCGTCAGTTTCACCGGCATACCCTCGTGCACGCGTCCCACTTCCGTTTCGTCAATTTTCCCCCGGAAAATCAAGTCGTTCATATTGGCTATGGTGGCAATGGTAGTACCGTCATTGAAGGTATTGCTCATGATAACCGAGTTTCCTACTTTGATGGGCACATCCAAAATCAAACCGTCGATGGTGGAACGGATAAGGGTGCTGCTGAAAGAAGCGCTATTCTTGGTGATGCCTTCTTTCACAATTTCAAGATTGTCTTTGGCAGTCTGCAACTCCTCACGTGCCTGCTTCACCGATACCTCTCCCTTTTCATACTCTTCGGCACTGATAAGCTTATCCTTGAATAATTTTTCTATACGTCCAAAATCGGTTTCAGCCTGTGTCGCACTAATCTCAGCCAGGCGGACACGGCTCTCGGCAGAGTTCAATGTCCCCAATTCGGGTATAACCTTTACTTTCGCAATGACTTCCCCTTTCTTTATGCTTTGTCCCGCTTCTTTGTAAACTTCTGATATGATACCGGAGATTTGCGGTTTGATAAGGACTTCATCCCTCGGCTCTACTTTGCCTGTAGCCACGGTAGTCTTTTCAAGGTCTGTCACTTCCGGAACGATAGTCTCATATACCTTTATTTTAGGTTGCGACTTCTGATACAGGAATACAAATGTCCAGATAAAGATGGCAGCTACTACTACCAACAATGCGATTTTCAGATACTTTTTCGTTTTCATCTTTATATTATATTATTGTTTTTCATTTCATCATTCTTCATTCATTCATCATTCATCCCTAATCGCCTCGATAGGTTTGATGCTCATCGCCCGGTAAGCCGGTGCTATTCCGGCCGTTATTCCCAATAAAACCACCATGATGGCGGCGCCTACCGCCAGCCCGAAGTTTACCTGGAAATTAGCGGGCAACCCGGATGCTTCCATACCCATGTCCATCAACTGCAATAAGAGTACGGAGAAAGAAATCCCTGCCATACCGGCAATCAGTGTCAGTACCATGCTCTCGGTGAGTATCTGCCCCATGATGGTGCGTGGGGTGGCTCCGATGGCACGGCGTATGCCTATCTCTGTGGTGCGTTCCTTCACAGTCACCATCATGATATTCGATACACCTATGATGCCGCTTATCAAAGTGCCTAGCCCAATCATCCATACCAGTACATTGATACTGCGGAAAAGACCATCTATCATGGAAAACATAGCTTCCGCATTCAGCATCGAGATAGCCTGGTTGTCATCGGGATGTATCAGATGGTGTTCCTTAATGACGCTTTCTATATACGGTTGCCGTTCCGTCACTTTATAGCCCGGCTTCATGGTGATACACATCATGCCGATGTCGCTACCGATGTTATAAGCTGTGGCGTATGTGCTGAAAGGGATACAGATACTTTCGTCCGAACTGCCGTTGATTTGTATATTTCCATTCGAGTCATCCGATACGCCGATTATCTGATAATAAATGCCATCTGATTTTATCAGCTTCCCGCAAGAGTTTACGTCTTTACCGAATAGCTCTTCGCTCACCTTCTTACCGATGAAGCATACTTTACGCTTCTCCAATATGTCGATATCATTGATGAAGCGTCCGTATTTCACCTTCTGCTCTTCTATTAAAGTGTATTCCGGATAAACTCCCTTAACGATGGTTCCTTCACTCTTTTTTTCCTGATAGACGGTGCTTGTTCCCCAGCGGGTTTGTACGCAGGTCACAACGTCAACACCCTCTATTTGGCGTACTCGTGCCATGTCTACCTGTTCCAAATCCCACCATCGGCCTTTACGGAACCCCTTATAGGCTTCGCCTGTCTTCTGAGGCCACACAAATGCCGAGTTCTGTGCAAACCCTTCGAAGTTGCTGCTCATCAGGCCCTTGAAACCGTTACCTCCGCCCAGTAGGGTCACAAGCATAAAAATTCCCCAGAACACGCCGAATGCCGTCAGCAGGCTGCGCGTTTTGTTGCGTGTGATGGTAATCAGGATTTCATTGAATGTATCTAAGTCGAGTTTCATAATCTTTTGTAATTCAGTAGTTTTCAATATCTGTTTCTAGTCGGCGCGTAAGGCCTCTATCGGGCGTGTCCTCACGGCCTTCAGCGCAGGAAACAGCCCGGCCAAAGAGCCTGCTATGATTAAAGTCAGCGTAGCCCGGATAGCGATACCCAAGTCCACCGTGGGGTTCAGAAACATGGTTTGCTGGTTTATGCCGACATCCATCACCTGTTTTCCTGCGGTCATATCCATATATTCCGTTGCGCCTATGCCTGCCACCATCCCTATGTAGCCGAAGAAAGCCGTTATCACCACGCTTTCCACAATCACCAATTTTAGTATGGACCAGGGGCGTGCTCCCAAAGCTTTGCGTATGCCGAATTCCCTGGTACGTTCCTTTACCGTAATCAGCATAATGTTCGATACGCCCACAATGCCGCTCAGCAGTGTGAAAAGGCCGATAATCCAAATGGCGGTCCGCATATATTCGTTACCTTTGTTCATTTGTATCATTTGCGTAAAACGGTTCCACATCCAGATGGCTCCCTCATCGGTTTTGTCAAACCGTTGGTGGGCGCCTATGGCAGCCCGGTAATCTTTTTCAAAAGCTTTATTGTCTTCCTCTGTATTCAAGTCTTTTATGGCAAAGAGAATATTATTCAGCTTATCCCCCTTGTTATACACCAATTGTAAGGTAGTAAAAGGAATGTAAACATCTTGTCCTCCCCGGTTTCCCTGGTCTCTATAGACACCTACCACCCGGAACATCACACCACCCATGTTCAGCATTTTTCCCAATGGCTTTGCGCCACGTTTGAAAAGGGATTTAACGGAGCGCTCGTTGATAACCGCTACTTTTCTTTTCTCCTGGATGTCCAGTTGGTTGATAAAGCGCCCGCTAACGATTTTAGGACGTTCGATATTCAAGTAATTGGGATGTACCCCTTCCAACGTCTCGTTGACATATTCATCACCGTAACTGATGACTACGCTGCTTTGGCGGATTATTCCTCCCGCATACTCCACATGTTTTTCCATGTCCCGGGTAATCTCCAGGTCTCCGTTGTTCAGTTGTATCCTTCGTCCTTGTTTCAGTCCGTCGTAGGGTTTGCTGGTCCACCCCGCCCCCACTTTTATGGAGTTCATGGCGAGGGAAGCCATCTGCTCATTTTGCGCGTTCATCACCCCATTGCCCGTCCCAAGTAGCAGGATGAGGATAAAGATGCCCCATGCCACGGCAAAGCCTGTGAGGGCGGTACGCAGTTTATTGCGTTTGATGGTGGCGAATATTTCTATCCAAAGGTCTAACATATTTACGATTTTACTATTTACGGTTGAGAATGCTTTTACTTAGAAAACAGACATCACGATTTGTTTCATTCGACCTTACAATTATTTTTCAATCGTAAATCGCACCTTGTCAAATCGTCAGTGAATTCTCATTTCATGTATCCGTCTTTTCCGAACGGTGACGCATCATGGTTCAGGTTTTCTTCAATGCTGCCTATAATGCCGTCTTTAATATGGATAATCTTGTCCGTCTGATTGGCTACGCCGCTTTCGTGAGTGACGACAACAATAGTCATACCCGTTTTATGCAGGTCTTTCAGGATTTGCATCACTTCTACGGATGTCTTACTGTCGAGGGCGCCTGTCGGTTCGTCGGCAAGGATAATTTGAGGTTGCGTGATAAGTGCCCGTGCTATGGCTACGCGTTGCTTTTGTCCTCCTGACATTTCGTTGGGCATGTGATTGGCCCAATCCTTCAATCCCAGGCGGTCGAGATACTCCAATGCCATGGCATTACGCTTCCGGCGGCTCACTCCCTGATAGAATAGGGGCAGGGCTACATTCTCCACCGCATTCTTAAAGGAAATCAAGTTGAAAGACTGGAAGATGAAACCAATCATCCGGTTACGATATTTGGCGGCTTTCGTTTCGCTGAGGTTTTTGATGAGCGTACCATTCAGATAGTATTCTCCCGTGTCATAATTGTCCAGAATACCCAATATATTAAGTAGAGTGGATTTTCCTGAACCGGATGCTCCCATGATGGATACGAATTCTCCTTTTTCGATATCGAGGTTAATGCCCTTGAGAACGTGTAGCGGTGCACCGTTGTTGTAGGTTTTGTTAATGTCTTTTAGCTGTATCACGACTTTCCTGTTTTATGCTTAGCTCTGATTGTTTTTCATAATTAGACGCACGCAAGTTACGAAAAGTTGCAAATGGGGTGAAGTTTTTTAAAAAAAGATTTTGCAATGTCGTTTTTCTTTGTGTAATTTGTAACCATTAATGTTATCAACTAATCCTTTAAACAAAAGTAATATCATGAATTCAAACATGGAAAAGCCCTATGTAGTGGGCATTGACATAGGCGGTACGAATACCGTCTTTGGTATCGTGGATACACGCGGAACGATTATTGCCAGTGATTCCATCAAGACCGGTGCTTACGTACAGGCCGATGATTACGTAGATGCAGTATGTAAAAATCTTCTTCCGCTGATTATCGCTAACGGCGGTGTAGACAAAATAAAGGGTATCGGTATCGGTGCTCCTAACGGTAACTATTATAGCGGTACCATCGAATTCGCCCCGAATCTTCCCTGGAAGGGAGTCATTCCTTTGGCTGCCATGTTTGAAGAACGCCTCGGCATTCCTACTGCGTTGACTAATGACGCCAATGCCGCCGCAATCGGTGAAATGACATACGGTGCAGCACGTGGTATGAAAGACTTTATCATGATTACCCTGGGTACCGGTGTAGGTAGCGGTATTGTTATCAACGGTCAGATGGTATATGGCCACGATGGTTTTGCAGGCGAATTAGGGCACACTATTATACGTCGTGAGAATGGCCGTGTTTGCGGTTGCGGACGTCATGGCTGTCTGGAAACCTACTGTTCGGCTACCGGTGTGGCACGTACGGCGCGTGAATTCCTGACGGCTCGCACAGAACCCAGCTTGCTGCGCTCTATTCCGGCAGAAAATATTACTTCTAAAGATGTATATGATGCTGCTGTTCAAGGTGACAAGCTAGCTCAGGATATTTTTGAATTTACAGGAACCATCTTGGGTGAGGCCATTGCTGACTTTATCGCTTTCTCAAGTCCGGAAGCGATTATCTTGTTCGGCGGTTTGGCTAAATCCGGCGATTATATCTTCAAACCTATCCAAAAGGCTATTGACGATAATATTCTGACAATCTATAAAGGTAAGGCCAAATTGATGATGTCCGAATTGAAAGACTCTGATGCCGCTGTGCTGGGTGCCAGTGCATTGGGCTGGGAGTTGAGAGATATCAAGTAAGAAACAAGAAAATCTATTGATAACGAAAAGTCCTCCGATTACTGTATGCGGTAATTGGAGGACTTTCTTTGTTTATAAGACATTTAGACCATTTTCAGGTCTCAACCATACTTGCTCCGTATCCGGTTCGTACCCGAGCCGTGCCAAGCCCAATCTTATAGATACGGAGCAAACACGTCTTTGGTACGGTTCGGGTATGGGATAACCGGAAAAATAGAACACTTTGCCGATATGGCTTTGCTGGCGGTTGAACCGGTAAATCAGTCGGCAATTACTGAGAACTCGGCGCCACCTGCAAAGTCAGACCCATTCTGCGAGCTAAGTCCTGTGAAGCGGAGGTAGCGGGCTTGTACCGGCTTGTCCAGCAAGACTCGTTTTTGCTTTTTGTTATAGGGGAAAGAACCTTTTAGCACTTCTTTCCAGTTCTTGCCGTCGTCGCTCACTTGCAGGCTGTAATCCTTGATGTCTCCATTGGTACCACCATCCTGGCGGGGCAGGTAGACAAAGCCTTTTATCACTTTGGCTTCTCCAGCGTCGAAATCCACCCAATGCGGATATTTGGCTACGGTGACGGAATACATGGTGTGCCAGGTGGTATTGGTGTTCCCGTCTACCAGATGGGCGGCATCCCCCTCACCGGTCTCTTGGCTCGACGCATAAATCACTTCCAGCGGAATGCTTTCTATCTTGCTGAAAGTCATTGCGGTAGATATGTTGGCATTGTCTTCGTAGGCAGTCGTCACCACACCACCTTCGCGCAGGCTGAAGGGCTCGGTATAATGTTGTTTTTTCTTGCTTCCGTTCAGTGTGTAGACTATTTTCGCATCAGGTTTTGATGAATAGATGC
>ULTJ01041044.1_pt1 | contig 14140 bp, 14 predicted proteins | sample 1957491 | NCBI WGS metagenome assembly ULTJ01 (sample SAMEA4835731, study PRJEB28245) | human gut metagenome | biome: gut microbiome; material: fecal sample | place: Denmark | collected 2008 | reverse complement strand
GCTACGGTTGAAGGTCAACCTGACTTTGATTTTATGGAAAACTATATGAGGTCTTTGCCATATGGGGATAGAATATGAGGTGAAAGTGCATGTGGAAAAAATTTAAATGGGATATGTTCGTTACTTCTTTTATTCCTCTTTGGCTATCAATCATTGTTATTGATGTTTGGACTATTATCTTATTTATCTTAAAAAACTGGGATGCGGATGGAAAAATTTCTGATAATTTGACAAATGTATTTTATGGAAATTATATTCAATTCGTAAGCATTGCTGTAATCTCTGTTTTAGTTCTCGTCAGTATTATTGGCATAAATTCTTTTCTCGATAAGAAACTGACAAAGGATAAAAAGCATCTTCCTAAAGGGAAGATTGAAAAAGCAACCAAAGCTAACAAACTGTCTTCTGAGTTTTTACTTGCATATATTTTGCCTATGATAGCTTTTGACTTTGGAAACACACAGAATTTAGTGTTATTTATAATATATTTTTCGGTATTGGCCTATCTTTGTATTAGAAATAACAATATCTATACAAATATTCTCTTGGAATTCAAAGGATATCGTATATATACCTGCGATTTAACCTGCAAAGTTTTGGAAGATAGTCACACTTATCACGACAGTATTGTCATCAGCAAAAGCGACCTAACACAAGAAACGGGGAACGATGTGCCTTATTGGGATTTTGAAAATTACATTTACATCACAGCGGATAGGAGGGATAAAAAATGAGCAAGGAAGAGTTAAAACACATTTGCACATTAGCAAGAAAAGATAGCTATAGCTGGGCTTTGTATTTTTTCAAAATCGATAAACGAGCAAAGCAGCCATTTAAGGCAAATAAAGTTAGGTTTAAAAACAATTCTTATCTTTTGCAGTATGCGAAAAACCTTTTAAACGCCACTGAAATTTTTCAGATTGATCAAATTAGCGAAGTGCAGGATTATGACGGCGAAAACAGTAAAATATCTTGTGATAAGTTGCTATTAACGAACGAGCTTATTTCAGAACAATGGAAGCTGTTTTCGCAAGCAGTTGTAGCATCATCTGATCAGAAAATTGACGGTAAAATAAACGGTTACATACTGTGCGGACAACCTTCTGAAGACGGAGACAAAACTGTAACTTTCGTTAAGGTAGCAAATCCGATTACAAAATTAACAAATAAGAAATCGGTCGTTTTTTCATCAACAGCTAACGACGAATTGGACTTAATAACCGATGATGTTTGCAGACTATATTTGACTGTTGATTTTATTGCCTACAACAATACTATATACACTTTTAATCATACATTTGAAAGGGTTTTCGATCTTGAAAAAACAATGGCAAAAGTCAAGCAACATGCAATAGAAGAAATAGTTAGTACAAATGTGTTTAGTGATATTGATACTTTCAAGTCTTTAGCCTCCCAATATAAATCATCTCGTACATTTATTACTCTCAAGCCAGAAAGAATTAACCGAATTAAAAACAAACGAAGCAGAAAATCAGTTGCTGATATGCTGCATTTGCCTCTTGATACCAACGGTAACTTTGCCATTACAACAGCAGAGGAAGCATCCCTTCTGATTCGCTACTTATGTTTTAAAATATTCCAAGATAATGAAACAAAAGATGTATTGGAAGCCAATACTGTTACAAAACTTAGCGTTGAACACTCATCTTCCCAATAAACTCATAAAAATGAATAAGTTTTCCTGTAAGCAAACTTTCAACTAATCAAATGAAAAACGGCGGCAAGGATTTCTCCCTGCCGTCGTTCAACATTATACAAAAATAATTTCAGTGTTTATAATCTCAGTTGCTCTATTACGAATATTATTCATCTTCTGCACCCACAGCATTTGATTTTCAGCCTTAAGCTTTTCCGTTACATTTTCTTTTTCCGCAAATTGTTTTACCAGTCGGGAAAACATTTCTTCTGCCTGTTTATCAATGTCTACAAGGTAACTGTTCAGTTTGCAGGAAGTCAGCAGATTCACATAAAAAGTTCTTTTATGTTCCTTAATATAACGCAAGTGCCTTTGTCCCCAAACGCCCACTGGCTTCTGTTTTTCTTCGGGCAGTGAGAGGCAAGGGAGATAATAATCTCCCTGCATCTCATAACTCCCGCCCATTTCTTCAAAAATCGTCTTTGTCATTTTGTTTTCCTACCTTTCATAATTTTTATTTTTTGAGTGTTTTCCACGCTCTTGGGACTGTGTTTTCGGTGCAGGAATCGGTTCATAATAAATGCTCTTTTCCTGCTTTTTGAACCTCTCAAGGATACCGTCTATAAATTCTTTGACCGCTTTTGGAGCCGCTTTTAATGCTTCAAGATACGGTCTGCACTTTTCCGTCAGCTCAGATAAGGCAGTTTTAAGCCGTGAAACTTCCGACTGTAATGACCATATCTGTCTCGTGAGATACCGATTTTCTTCCTGCAATTTCTTTGCTTCAGACACTGCTGAGTAGCTTTGTTTTGCAAGGGTTGTCAGCTTCTCGTAGTCATCAGCCGACACGATATATTTGCCTGTAAAAGACTTTTTACCTGAGCTGTCGATCTCATTAAAGGTCATAAAGGCATTGTGATTTTCTTCGTACCGTACCTGTTCTCCAGCGATTTTTTCTTGAAGACCTGATAGTTTCTCTTTGTCTTTCTTGATTTTAAATTCAAGTGAAGCTAAGTTTTCAGCGGTACTTCCACGCTCTCCACGGCTGAATCCGTTAAAGCCTGCTTCCTGCATATGCTCATAAAACTTGTCCTGCAATATGCTGTAGGAGGCGTGATAGACTTGTTTTCCCTTGCTGTTCAGAATCGGATTTCCGTTTTCATCAAGAGCCTTTTCGGACTTCCATTTCTTCGAATGGCTCACCTGATGAATAACTTCTTTTACCTTTCCGACCAGTTCAGGATCTTTACATCGTTTCGTCCAGCGTACCTCTTTGTCCACCACCGGCAGAGCCATAATATGCATATGGTAGTGGTAAATCGGTCTGCCGTATTTCTCAGTCATTGCCGTATTCAGTTCGTCAGCGTGCATTACAGCAGATACGATATTGTCTTTACCGTAAAGCTTTTCTGCAAAACGGAAAGCTTCTTCGTAGAACCGGCAGGCATATTCATAGCCGCCGTTCTGTTCAAAATAGTCGGTGTTTACATCCATAATCATCTCGTCAAAGACTGTCGCATCAGGTTTTAAACCTTTCAGTGATACCGTTCCTGCGGCAATCATTTCATCAAGATGCTCGTTATATGTCAGCTCTCCGCAGCTCTTAAAGCTTACATTCATAGGAGTACGGGAAAGGTCAACATTCATATTTTCATAGCTGTCATTTTTACGCTCAATGTGTCGCTCAAACTTGCCAACCGTCGTTCTTGTACGGGTTTCAATACGGGCGACACTGAAGTTTTGTTTTGCCATTTTCTCACTCCTTTCCGCAGGTGAATTTTCGGGGAGCCTCAGTTACACAACTTTTTCAAAGTGTGTAACCCACTATGACACTTTCAACCTGACGGTTGCAAAGATGTCGTGGGCTCTCCGAGGGGGTTATGGGGCGTTGCCCCGTTGTCTGCGGACAACTCCCCAGCAAGGGCTGTCCTTTGAAAAGGACACCCTGCACCCCGTCTAAACTTTATGCTGTTACTTCCCGAAAAAGGAACATTGCAAGGTTGCAGGTATGCCTGCCTTTGCAATGTTGCAACCTTGAAAAGCTTTACTCTGTTTTTTCGGGAAGCTGCCAGTACCACTGACTGCCCTCTTTAACCGATTGGATATTCAGCGCTTTCTTTGCTTCATCCAGCACACGCTTTGAAATGCCTATTGCCTGTGCTTTCTTTACCAACTCTTTCTGCGGGTATTTGCCCTTGGAAAGATATTCGAGTATTAAATTTTCTGCCTGCTCTGATTTCTTCTCTTTCGGAATACCGCTTAACAGATCATCAACTGAAATATCGTAATGCCCAAGCCAGCTGAAGCCGTTTTCTTTATCCAGTTCAAAGGCTATTGCTTCACCTTCGGGTGCAAGGGAAGACTTGTCCTGCACCATCACTCTGACCTGCGGATTGTCTTTAATTCTCCCAACAATCAGAACACTTCTTGCCGAAGCCTGAAAGTCAATGGAGCCAAGTCCACGGTAGGAAGATTTGTTACCGCTGCCTTTGTTCATATGACCAACAAGCAAAATGGCACAGTCATATTTTTCTGCGATTCTTCCCAGCTGTGCCATCACATTGCGGACTTCATTGGCGTTGTTCATATTGATATTCGCCCCGACATACGCCTGAATCGGATCAAGGATCACAACTCTTGCGCCGATCTCTATAATTGCTTTTTCAATTCTTTCATCCAGCATACTGAGTGCGGCTTCCGATTCATCTATGACTTTGATTTGCGTACAGTCTGCCTCAGCCGCTTCCAACCTCGGCTTGATGGTATCTTCCAGTCCGTCCTCTGCAGTTTGATAGATAATCTTTACAGGCTCACGCTCGGCATCGTCATAGGGCAACGCCTCTCCTTTTGAGAGGAGAGCCGCCAGTCTTAAAGCCAAAGTTGTTTTGCCCTCGCCGGGATCGCCCTGAATGATTGTGATTTTCCCGTATGGGATATATGGATACCAGAGCCAGTTTACTTCCTTGCTCTGTACTTCATCCATACTGATAATTTTAAGTTCAGCCATTCATACCACCGCCTTTCAAAATAAAAGTGTTGATTTTCAAGTGATATGCGGCTATACTATTAACAGATACATTGAGTGACTGCCTTTCATCTGCGCCAACAGATGATGTTCGGGCGGTCATTTCTTTTTTATTCTCCATTCGCACTCTCTCCTTTCAGTCCGTGCATTGTAAAGGTGATAAGGTCAATGGTGTCGAGCAGTTCCGTTTGGATATTCTCACCTGCCGCAATACGCTGTAATTCCTCAAGGATAAATGCCATCTGCGTTTTTAGCGCCTTATAAACTCTCGGATTTGGCTGAACCATTACCTCACGCCCCATACATTTGCGGTAACAGTACTCCTGCTTCGGCAGTCCCGAAAGAGCAACCGCTCTGTTGAGTTCTTCCTGTTCTTCGGGTGATACTCGAAATCCTACGGTAATACTGCGGAAACGGTTGTGGCGGTCTACATTTTTTGCTGACATATCATCACACTCCTTTATTCATAAAATCAAGTTTAACTGCCATTTCCTTTTGTTTTGATGGGAACAGATGAGCATAGCGATAAGTGATTTCTATGCTTTCGTGTCCCACTCGGTCAGCAATGGCAACTGCGGAAAATCCCATATCAATTAAAAGACTGATATGGCTGTGGCGAAGATCGTGGATACGAATACGCTTTACCCCGGCTTCTTTTGCACCCCTGTCCATCTCGTGGTGCAGATAGCTTTTGGTAACGGTAAAAACACGGTCTTTCTTTTTCAGCCCGTACTGCATACTGAAAAATTCCTGCATTTCGGTACAGAGAAAATCAGGCATTTGCACAGTACGGTTGCTTTTCTTTGTTTTCGGTGAGGTAATTACATCCTGACCTTTGAGTCGCTGATAAGTCTTGCTGATTTTTACCGTTCCTTTTTCAAAGTCAAAATCGGCAGGGGTAAGAGCAAGCAATTCACCCTCACGGATACCAGTCCAATAAAGCATTTGAAATGCGTAGTAGGAAAGCGGTTTATCCATCATCACCTCGGAAAACTTTTGATATTCTTCCTTCGTCCAAAACAGCATTTCCTTTCGTTCCTCACTGCCCATATTTCCTGCTTTTGAAGCGGGATTGCTGCGTAAGTCATAAAATCTGACTGCATAGTTAAAGATGGCTGAAAGCTGATTGTGCAATGTCTTGAGGTAGGACGATGAATAGGGCTTGTTTTCCTCGTTGCGGTAAGCCAGCATTTCATTTTGCCACGCTCTCACATCTTTGGTGGTAATCTCGTTGATTTTGTGGTCTTTAAAGTACGGCAGAATTTTCTGCTGAATAATGTTCTCTTTGGTCTGCCAAGTGCTTTCCTTTAATCGTGGCTGCTGTTCTCTGCAATAAATTTCAACGAAGGCAGAAAAGGGCATATCCAAATCTCCTGAACTTTGCTGCTGAAATTTCTGTTCCCAATCCTGTGCTTCTCGTTTTGTGGCAAAGCCACGCTTGCACTTTGGTTTGCGTTCACCTTTCCAGTCGGTATACTGCGTCATCACATACCAAGTGCCGTTGTCCTTATTCTTGTAAACGGGCATTAATCATCTCTCCTTTCTGCTCCGTAAATTCTTTCACTAAAATACTGTCGGCTGACACGCCCTGCAACTGTAATAAATCCCTTTGCACTCAGTTCATCGTTGAGCTGTCGGATAATCTTGTAAGCGTAAGCCTTTGATACATCAAGTTCCTCTGCAACTTCATCTGCTCGCATAAAAGTTTTATCTGTCATAAAATCACCTCCTTTAAAAATAGTCCTCCTTATTTCGTGTCGGAATACTTTCTGACCGCCTTCCGATTTGCCCGGGCGGGTACGCCATTACCGTGAAGTACGACGGTTATTCGATTTTTCAAAAACTTAACTTTATTAGTTTAAGTCCGTATCGTTATTATACTAAGCAAATTCCGTAAAGTCAAGTGGTTTTCGAGAAAATGTTAAACCTTTTTGTTTTTGTGGTCTTGACATATGCTAAGCGTATCTGTATAATATATATTATCAATAGATCGTTAGGAGGAAGCGCAATGGCAATCGGTGAAAGAATCCGTTTCTTTAGAAATTTAAGGGGTATGACTCAAAAATGGCTCGGTCAGGCTGTGGGCTTTCCGCAAAAAACTGCGGACATTCGTATGGCACAGTATGAATCAGGATCAAGAACACCGAAAGAAGATTTGGTAAAGTCTCTTGCAGGAGTACTTGAGGTTTCGCCTTTGGCGCTCAGAATTCCCGATATTGACAGTGAGCTTGGCTTTATACATACTCTTTTTGCCGTTGAGGATTTGCACGGCGTAAGAGTGGAAAAGAACGAAAACGAAGTACATATCATCTTTGACGGTAATAAGCCGAATGTTGACCGTTCTGTTTTCCAAATGCTTGCCGCTTGGGCAGAACAAGCTGAAAAATACAGAAGCGGCGAGATTTCCAAAGAACAATACGATGAGTGGCGTTATACTTATCCCGAAAAAGACACTACTCAGCATTGGGCAAAGGTTCCGTCACAGGAACTCAGCGATGCCCTTGTAGAAGCCTTTAAGGATAAACTGAAATAACCCTGAAAACGACAAAAACCCCGTACTGACTTTATCCGTCAGTACGGGGTTTAATGTTAATATGGTGTTTTTTGTGAGCCTTCAGAAATTACTATTTACCCACAAACCACTTGATACATCCGATAAAGGTGTTCAAGTGCAATCTTATCAAAATCTTATCAACGGGGGTTTTAAAATCCCGCAAACCCGCATAAACACTGGATTTTTACGACCTCTCAATTTATTCCCACTCTACTGTTCCGGGGGGTTTACTTGTTATATCATAGACTACTCTGTTGACATGTTCAACTTCGTTGATGATGCGGTTGGAGACTCTGCCTAGGATTTCGTAGGGGATTTTTGCCCAGTCGGCTGTCATAAAATCATCGGTTGTAACGGCACGGAGAGCGATGAGTTCGTCATATGTTCTTGCGTCACCCATAACGCCAACGGTTTTAACACCCGGGAGGACTGCGAAGAACTGGCTCATTTTATCTGCGTAACCGCACTTATCCATTTCATCACGAAGAATTGCATCGGCTTCCTGAAGAATACGAACCTTTTCGGCTGTAACTTCACCGATTACACGCACACCGAGTCCCGGACCCGGGAATGGCTGACGCCATACGAGGTCGTGCGGAAGTCCAAGCTTCTCACCTACTACTCTTACCTCATCCTTGAAGAGGTCTTTAAGCGGTTCAATTACACCTGCAAAGTCGATATCTTCCGGGATACCAACCTGATTGTGATGTGTTTTGATTTTTGCGGCATCGCCTTTACCGCTTTCGATACGGTCGGGATAAATTGTACCCTGTGCAAAATAACCCTCGCCGTAGCTTTCACGGATTTTGTTCCAGAACACCTTATAGAATTCTGTGCCGATAATGTGGCGCTTTTCTTCGGGTTCTTCAACACCTTTAAGCTTTGCAAGAAACTCTTCCTGACAATTAATGCGGACAAAATTCATATCAAAAAGCTTTGTAAAGGTCTGCTCTACAAAGTCGCCCTCGTCTTTTCTCATAAGTCCCTGATCCACGAAAACGCAGGTAAGTTGTTTACCGACTGCCTTGCTGAGAAGTGCTGCGGCAACGGATGAATCTACACCGCCCGAAAGTCCGAGAACTACACCCTTGTCACCAATCTGCTCTTTAAGCTGTGCAACAGTTGTGTCGATGAAGCTTTCCATTTTCCACTCACCCTTACATTCGCAAACATCATAAAGGAATGAACGGAGCATATCTTTACCGTTATCTGTATGGTTAACTTCGGGATGGAACTGAACACCGTAAAACTTTTTTTCAGGACATGACATTGCGGCTACAGGACATACATCTGTTGTAGCTGTAATGCTGAATCCTTCGGGAGCTTCGTTGATATAGTCACGGTGACTCATCCATGAAATTCCTTCACTCTTTACGGATTTAAAGAGGATATCATTGTTATTATATCTTGTAACTGTCTTGCCGTACTCACTTGATGAATTGTCTGTAGCCGAAACAACATTGCCTCCGAGCGTATATGCCATAAGCTGACAACCGTAGCAAATGCCGAGAATCGGGATTCCGAGTTCAAAAATTTCAGGAGTATAGTGCGGTGATGACTCATCATAAACGCTGTTAGGACCGCCTGTGAAGATAATCCCTTTTGGGTTAATGTCTTTGATTTTCTGAATATCAACGGTGTAAGGAAGAATTTCGCAATACACATTGCACTCACGAACTCTTCTTGCAATCAGCTGATTGTACTGACCGCCGAAATCAAGAACAATGACAGTTTCTTTTGTAGCATTGCTCATAGTAAAATTCCTTTCAAATTTAAAGAATACCGCACAGAGTTTGTGCGGTATTCAATTAATATTTTAATTATCTGTAAATAATATCGTTTCTGGAAGGACCGTTTGAAACCATTGTAATCGGCACACCGATAGCCTTTTCGGCAAATTCAATGTATTCACGGCATTCCTTAGGAAGCTTGTCATATTCTGTAATACCTGAAATTGAACACTTCCAGCCCTTGAGCTTTTTGAGGATAGGTTTGCATCTTTTAAGCTTTGTTGTTGACGGGAAGTAGTCAATTTCCTTGCCGTCGAGCTCATAACCTACACAAACAGGGATTTCATCAAGATATCCGAGAACATCAAGAACCGTGAACGCAACCTGTGTTGCACCCTGAACCATACAACCGTAGCGTGTTGCAACGAGGTCAAGCCAACCCATTCTTCTCGGTCTGCCTGTTGTTGCACCAAATTCTCCGCCGTCACCGCCTCTTCTGCGAAGTTCGTCAGCCTCATCGCCGAAGATTTCGGAAACAAATTCACCTGCGCCTACCGCACTTGAATAAGCCTTAACAACTGTGATGATTTCTTTGATTTCATACGGAGGGATACCTGCGCCTACAGCACCGTAACCTGCGATTGTATTGGATGAAGTAACCATAGGATAAATGCCGAAGTCAGTATCCTTGAGTGAACCAAGCTGTCCTTCAAGAAGAATATTCTTTCCGTCTTTGAGCGCATTATGAACAAAAGTGAATGCGTCACCGACATAAGGAGCAAGAAGTTCCTTATATTCCATTAGCTTGTCAAAAACTTCCTGTTCTGTGATTTCGGGCTTGTTGTAGAGGTTTTTCAAAGTTGCATTCTTGATTTCAAGAGCGTGTCTGATTTTCTCTCTGAGTGAATCGGGATCATCATAAAGCTCATTGATCTGGAAACCGATTTTTGAATACTTGTCGGAATAAAACGGAGCGATACCGCTCTTTGTTGAACCGAAAGAATTTTTGCCGAGACGCTCTTCCTCATAGCAGTCAAATGCTACATGGTAAGGCATAACAATTTGTGCTCTGTCAGAAATAATAATGTTTGGCTCGGGAACTCCGCGATCTTTGAGGTGAGCCATTTCCTTAACGAAGTTTTCAACGCTGAAAGCAACACCGTTGCCGATTATATTGGTGATATTCTGATGGAAAACACCCGAAGGAAGCTGGTGAAGAGCAAATTTTCCGTAATCGTTGACAATTGTATGTCCTGCATTTGCACCGCCTTGAAAACGAATTACGATGTCGCTGTCGTTTGCGAGAACATCGGTAATTTTACCCTTGCCCTCGTCGCCCCAGTTGGCACCTACAATTGCTTTTACCATTTTACAAAACTCCTTTTTACAGACGCATGGTCTGCTATAAATAAAATATATACTTGAACCAAAGGTTCGATTAAATCAGTCTAATTAAACATTGATTTCAGGCTTGTCAGACTCAACATCTGCGTACTTTTCAAGAACAGGCTTGATGCACTCGTTGAGGAAGTCCTCTGTCTGCTCTTTTGCTCTGCCTGTGTAGTTTTCCGGCTTGAGAATCTTCTCAAGCTCTTCAAGAGTAACGCCGAATGCCTCATCTGCGGCAATTCTCTCGAGAAGGTCATTCTCGCCGCCTTCAACCTTAACTACTCTTGACGCAGCCATTGAATGCTCACGGATTTTCTCGTGAAGCTGCTGTCTGTCAGCACCACGCTTTTTAACTGCATCCATCATAATATTCTCTGTTGCCATGAACGGAAGTTCTTTTCTGAGTCTTTGTTCAATTACCTTTGGATAAACGACAAGACCGTCTGCAACATTTGCATAAAGTGAAAGGATGCCGTCAACTGCGAGGAATGCCTCCGGAACACTGAGACGCTTGTTGGCTGAGTCATCAAGTGTTCTTTCAAACCACTGTGTGGCAGTTGTAAAGTAACCGTTGAGAACATCAACCATAACATATCTTGAAAGTGAACCTATACGCTCACTCCTCATTGGGTTGCGCTTGTAAGCCATAGCCGATGAACCGATCTGATTCTTTTCAAACGGCTCTTCAACCTCTTTGAGGTGCTGAAGAAGTCTGATATCATTTGAGAATTTAGCGGCTGACTGAGCAATTCCCGCAAGAACATTGAGGAACTGTGAGTCAAGCTTTCTTGAATATGTCTGACCTGATACAGGGAAACAAGCCTTGTAGCCCATTTTTTCTGCAATCTTATGATCAAGCATTTTGCACTTTTCGTGATCTCCGTCAAAGAGTTCAAGGAAACTTGCCTGTGTACCTGTTGTACCCTTTGAACCGAGAAGCTTAGCCTTTGAAAGCTGATACTCAACATCTTCAAGATCCATAAGGAGCTCCTGAAGCCAGAGAGTCGCTCTCTTACCTACTGTTGTAGGCTGTGCAGGCTGAAAATGAGTGAATGCAAGGGTTGGAAGAGCCTTGTATTCATCGGCAAACTTTGAAAGGTTGCGGATAACGGTGATAAGCTTATTTCTGATAAGCTTGAGTCCTTCTGTCATAATGATGATATCTGTGTTATCACCTACATAGCAGGAGGTTGCTCCGAGATGAATAATGCCCTTTGCGTTCGGACACTGAACACCGTAAGCATATACATGTGACATTACATCGTGACGAACAATTTTCTCTCTTTCCTGTGCAACTTCATAGTTGATATCATCAGCATGAGCCTTGAGTTCGTCAATCTGCTCCTGTGTAATTGGGAGTCCGAGTTCTTTTTCCGATTCTGCAAGAGCAATCCAGAGTTTTCTCCATGTTCTGAATTTTTTATCCGGCGAGAAAATGTATTTCATTTCCTTGCTTGCATAACGGGCTGACAAGGGTGATTCATAAGTATCTTTTACCATTATTTACATCCTTTCAATTAGTTGTCCTTTTTATTGTTTTCATCGAAGTTCATTCCGCCGCGCTCCTTGCCCTTAAAGGTTTCTTTTGTGATAGGTGCGGGGTAATTACCCGTAAAGCAACCGTCGCAAAAGCCTACTGGAGCGTTGTGAATCATCTCACGAAGTGACTCAACAGGGAGATATCCGAGGGAATCAGCCTTGCTGAGCTTTGTGATTTCTTCGATTGTATGGTTGCAGGCAATAAGTTCTCCTCTTGACGGAATGTCTGTACCGTAATAACACGGCCACATAAACGGAGGTGAACTGATACGCATATGTACCTCTTTTGCGCCTGCCTCTTTGAGCATTGTAACAATTCGGTCAACAGTTGTACCGCGCACAATGCTGTCATCAATAATAACAACTCTCTTGCCTTTGATTTTGTCGGCAATCGGGTTGAGTTTAATTTTTACGCTTTTCATTCGTTCCTTCTGACTTGGCTTTATGAAGGTTCTGCCGATGTAGCTGTTCTTCACAATAGCCTTTTCATAAGGAATTCCGGATTCTTCGCTGTAACCGATTGCGGCATCAATTCCCGATTCGGGAACACCGACAACCATATCAGCCTCAACAGGGTATTTCCTTGCAAGAATTCGTCCTGCTTGCTTTCTTGCCTCATAAACGCTTACTCCGTCAATAAAGGAGTCTGAACGGGCAAAATAAATATACTCAAAAATGCAAAGTGCCTTTTTCTTGTCACCAAAGTCGGGTTTCATACTGCGGACACCGTTTTGGTCTACAATTACGATTTCGCCCGGTTCAACATCACGGACAAATTCTGCACCACAGGCATCAAGAGCCGCACTTTCACTTGCAAAAACATAGGAATCGTTGTACTTGCCCATACAAAGCGGTCTGAATCCGTGAGGATCACGAGCCGCAATAAGCTTTCTCGGGCTCATAACAAGGAGCGAATAAGCTCCCTCAATTACCTGCATCGTTCTTGCAACGGCATCTTCAACAGAATGACATTTAAGTCTTTCACGGGCAATTACATAGCAGATAACCTCGCTGTCGATTGTTGTCTGAAAGATTGCGCCGCGCTGTTCAAGACTTCTGCGGATTTCAAGCGCATTGGTAAGGTTGCCGTTATGGGCAATTGAAAGCGTACCCTTTACATAACGCATAACAAGCGGTTGTGCATTTTCCAGCACAGAACCGCCTGCAGTCGAGTAACGGACATGTGAAACCGCCATTTGTCCGTTGAGAGAATCAAGAATTTTGTTGTTAAAGACCTCGGTAACAAGGCCCATATCTTTGTGATAATCAATTACACCTTCGTCAGATACAGCGATGCCGCAGCTTTCCTGTCCTCTGTGTTGGAGAGCAAGCAAGCCGTTATAACAAGCGTATGCAGGGTTAATTGTGCCGTCGCTGAATATGCCGAATACTCCGCACTCTTCGTGCAGACCTTCTTTTGCAAAATTATCGAAAGAAAATTCCAAGGTGCCACCATCCGATTAATCAAAATAACTATCCAAAGTTTAATTCACATATCTTAATTCAAAAATTCACAATGTAGTTATTATGCAAGACCTACACGCTTCATCATTTCGGCATAAGCCTCTTCAACACCGCCCATGTCACGACGGAAACGGTCTTTGTCGAGTTTTTCCTGAGTATCCATATCCCAGAAACGGCATGTATCGGGAGAGATTTCGTCAGCAAGGAGAATCTTGCCCTTGTATCTGCCGAACTCAATCTTGAAGTCGATAAGATCAACCTTGCACTGCTTGAAGAATTCAATCATAATCTCATTAATCTTGAAAGCCATTTCTGTGATTGTGTCGATTTCTTCCTTTGTAGCAAAGCCTGCTGCGAGGATGTGATATTCATTTACCATAGGATCGCCGAGTTCATCGTTCTTATAGCAGAATTCAAGAACAGGAGTCTTCATCGGAGTGCCTTCGGGAAGACCGAGACGCTTTGAAAGACTGCCGGCAGCTTTATTTCTTAAAATTACCTCGAGAGGAACAATTTCAACCTTCTTGAGGACTGTATCTCTGTCGTTAAGCTCTTCAACAAAGTCTGTTGCAATGCCATGCTTTTCAAGAAGCTTGAACATAAAGTTTGACATACGGTTGTTTACAACACCCTTGCCAACGATTGTACCCTTTTTCTCGCCGTTGAATGCAGTTGCGTCATCCTTGTAGGAAACGATGCAGAGATCGGGATCTTCTGTAGAAAATACCTTTTTAGCTTTTCCTTCGTAAAGTAATTCTTTCTTTTCCATAATCAAATCCTCC